>Ga0207690_10000103_pt1 | contig 68881 bp, 57 predicted proteins | sample KBSC23metaG_FD_184315 | JGI IMG/M metagenome (GOLD analysis project Ga0207690, IMG submission 184315) | Corn rhizosphere microbial communities from Kellogg Biological Station, Michigan, USA - KBS C2-3 metaG (SPAdes) (version 2) | ecosystem: Host-associated > Plants > Roots > Rhizosphere > Soil ... | reverse complement strand
GCTGGACGCGAGCGCGCAGGACGCAGCGACGGCAGGCGGCACGGTGACGACGCGCGGCGAGCGGGTGGCGGTGTCGCGTGACGCGCAGGTGGATACGCGCGCGGCGTCGGGCCAAACGGGCCAGTGGACGATCGAGGCGGCCAACGCGGGGGTCGGTGCGGCTGCACGGACCGGCACGCGCGGTCTCGTTATCGGAGGTGGGATCAACGGCAATACCGGCAACGGTGGTACAGGCGTAATAGTCGGTAGCGCCGACGGTGCTATCGACGGCGAGACGCTGTCGCGCAACCTGGGCACGACGAACGTTGCGCTGACCAACACGTCGGGCGACCTGACGGTGGGCGACGCGGTGAACTGGGCAAGCGACAACGCGCTGGCGCTGACGTCGAAAAAGGGCAGCGTCAACCTGAATCAGTCGCTGACGGCGAGCGGCGCGAACGCGGGCGTGACGATGAACGCGGCGCAACAGATTCGCGTCGGCAACAAGGTGACGCTGACGGGCGAAAACGCGAGCCTGGCGTTGAACGCGGGCAGCGGCCATACGCTGACGAACGACGATGCGGTGGTGACGCTGTCGGGTCGCAATGCGTCGTTCTCGGCGAATGGCGAAGCGTATGACGTGATTCACGATCTCGCGGGGCTGCGCGGTGTCGACGGCAACATGAACGGCCGTTACGTGCTGGGTAACGCGATCGACGGCAAGGGTGCGCAATTCCGCAGCCTCGGCGGCAACCGTGCGATGTTCGGCGGTGTGTTCGACGGTCTGGGCAATACCATCGGCAATCTGTCGGTCTCGAATCCCGGTAGCGCGACTGTCGGGTTGTTTGCGGTCAACGGCGGCCGTATCTCCAACCTCGTGCTGGACAAAATCACGGCGCGCGGCCTGGTCGGGCAAGTCGTCTCGCCGATCAGCGTCGGCGCATTGGCCGGCTACAACGTAGGTGACATCACGAACGTGAAGGCGAAAGACGTCGTGGTGAGCGGCGAGGGCCGCGCGATCGTCGGTGGTCTCGTCGGCAGCAACCTGAGCGGACGGATCGATCGCGCATCCGTTTCGGGCCGCGTCGAAGGCGGCAAGGAGGCGATGTATGTCGGCGGTCTGGCTGGAGAAAACCGCACGTTCCTTTCGCCGGATCGTGGCGAGGCGACCATCAGCAACAGCCACGCCGACGTACAGGTCAGCAGCAGGTCGTCCGGCGTTACGGGCGGCCTGGTCGGTATCAACCGGGGCGCCATCACGGCGTCGACGGCCGCGGGCAGCGTCAGCGCCCTGGCCCGCGGCGCGCGCGCCGGCGGCCTCGTCGGCTACCATGAAGGCGGGAGCATCAAGGCATCCTCGTCGTCCGCGAGCGTGCGGGCTGGCCATGACGCGACGGCGGGCGGGCTCGTCGGCTACAACGCCGCGTCGATCGAGGCATCCGACGCGACCGGCGGCGTGACCGTGGGCGACAATGCCAAGGCGGGCGGCCTGGTCGGGGAGAATGTCGGCAAGATCGCCGCGTCGACGGCGGGTGGCAATGTCGTTGCCGGCAAGTCGGCCATCGTCGGCGGGCTCGCCGGCGTCAACCGTGCGACGATCCTGGCGTCGACGGCGAACGGCGGCGTTCAGGCCGGTAACGCCGCGGTGGCGGGCGGGCTCGTGGGATATAACGCGGGCACGGTTCGCGCATCCACCGCGAACGGCAAGGTCTCGACAGGCGCCGACAGCGAACTGGGCGGCCTCGTCGGCCGTAACGGCGTCCTCGGCCAGGTGATCGCGTCGAGCGCGAACGGCAACGTGGACGGGCGCGACAACGTGAAGGCCGGCGGGTTGGTCGGCTTGAACGACGGTGCGATTGACGGTTCGTCGGCCACGGGGACGGTCAAGGTCGGCGCGCGGAGCGTGGCGGGCGGCCTGGTCGGCGTCAACACCGAAAGCGTGAAGTCGTCCGATGCACACGGTCCGGTCATTGCCGGCGTATCGAGCACCGTGGGCGGCCTCGTCGGCGAGAACAGCGGCGAGGTGGTCGCTTCCTCGGCGGCCGGCAGTGTATCGACTGCTGCGAACGGCATCGCAGGCGGGCTCGTCGGCAAGAACGCGGGCAAGGTGGCGAATGCCAATGCGCGCGGGAGCGTCAACATTGCCGGTACGGGCAGCGCTGGCGGCCTGGTCGGGCGCAACGAAGGCAGCGTGTCGTCGTCGAGCGCGACGGGCGACGTCGTCGCGGGCGCCGATAGCTACGTCGGCGGTCTGGTCGGGCAGAGCGTCATGAGCGCATCGATCGATGCGTCCGACGCCTCCGGTTCCGCGAAGGGCGGGGATTGGAGTAATGTCGGCGGCCTCGTCGGCGAAAACGACGGCAAGATCGCGTCGTCGTCGTCGTCAGGTACGGTGTCCGGCGGGCGCGGTTCCCGCCTGGGCGGCGTGGCAGGCTCAAACTTCGGCAACGTCGATCGTTCGAGCTCGAGCAGCCGTATTGCCTACACGGCTGGCTATGACCAGTTGTACGGCGGGCTGGTCGGCCTCAACTTCGGCTGGATGCAAGGCAATAGCGTGAGCGGAAGCGCGGCGGCGGTGCGGCTCGCGGGCTTCGATTTCGGCGAAATCCGGAACTGATCGGTCTTGTCTCGGGAGGCGGGTTTCATTGCAGTGATGCCCGCCTCCTGAGCACATCTCGCTGTCGCGGTTTCGATGCGACGCCCGTTCGGCACAGGTGCCGGGCGGGTTGGCCGCCGGCGATGGTGGCATGCACGCCATCGCCGGTTCGGTTTTCACCGCATCGATGTTTTCGAGGGTTTTTCGCGTCGCTCCGCGAAGAATCCTTTCTTTTGCCTGCGAGCCGGGTACGGTCGAAACTATTCCTAAAAAAAATCCAGCCAAACGGGTTAGCTGAGCGGCCAATCCGCCGAATGCTCTGTCAGCGCAATGCGAAACGAACGACTCATGTTTGCCACTCCAGAGTTCGTCCAAGTCCGAAATTAAGATATCTTTCTACTGGACGTGTACGAAATGGTTCATGCAATGCGGACACCCTCGCGAGCGTTTGGCATGATCGGAATCACATTATTCCAAGCGTTTTCCAAAACGATTGCGAGTGCCGGAATGGCGTCGTACCGGCCGTGCTCGCGATCGTTGCCGCGCCATGTCGCAGAGCCCGCTTCAATCCCTTCGTCGCTATCAGAGCATTTCGGTGTTCGGTGGCGGTATCGTCGTCACCATCCTTGTCCTGATCGCTTGCGGTCTCGGGATGGCATCGATCGTCTCGGGCTATGTCGAGGGGCAGCGGCGCAACTACCTGAACGGCCTGGAGCAGACGCTGAACGAAATCCAGGTAAGCGAAACCTCGTTCCGCAACGGCGTCGCGAATGCGCAATTGATCTGGCAGGAGGCCGATGACGCGCCCGCGGCGGTTGTCGACGAATTCTTCCTCAACGACCAGCGCGTCGCGACCCGTCCGCATCCGTCGCTCGTCGTCGGCGTGCCTGCGCGTAACAGCGATCGGGCTGAAGTCGCGCGCTATCTGTCGCTGTCGGTCCTGTTGGCACGCATCTGCGCGGCCAGTTCGCTCAATCGCGGCCGCACGCTGGAGGGTTACCACTACAGCACGCGCACGGGCTTGTTCGCGCTGATACCTCATCGGGATCGCGACGATCCGGCGCTGGTTTCGCCGGAAAGCCGCGCACGTGTGCTGGATGCGCTGCGCGTCGATTTCGAGCGCCCGTATCCGGACATCGTCGATGCCCGCCCGCACGTGCGCTGGCTGCCGCCGTTCATCGATCCCGTATCGGGGCAATCGCGCATCCGGCTCGCGGCCGAGGCGCGTGACAATGGCCAGCCGTTCGCGGTGCTCGTCACAGAATATCCGCGCGATTACCTGCTGTCCTGGCTCGCCGACTATCGCCCCGAAGGCATGTTCTACATCACGACGGCCGATGGCGAGCTCGTCACGATGGATCCCACTGCGGACGGCACCGGCCGCGTGGAAAGCCTGCTGAAGCTGATCCCGTGGCGGGGCGGCGCGTCGTCGTCGAGCGCGCCCGTGTTCCGGGACGGCTTCCTGCTGTTTCACGGCAAGCTGGAATCGACGGGTTGGACGCTTGCGTATGCGCTGTCGTGGACCGACATCGCGGCCGGCGTCGCGCGCTCGGCCGGTACGCTCGGCGCCGCGACACTGCTCGCACTCATGGTCATGTGGGGGCTGCTGCTGCGCTTTCATCGGCGGGAGTTCGTGCCGCTCTACGCGCGCTCGCAGCGTGTGTTCGACAGCGAAGCGCTGTGCCGCAGCGTGATCGAGATGGCGCCGATCGGACTCGGGCTGATCGCGCGCGACGACGGGCATTTCATGCTCGTGAGCCCCGCGCTGACGGACATGGTCGAGCGGATCGGCGGCGACTATCACGTGCTGTCGAGCCAGGTGGCCGACGCATGGCAGGCGCGCGGCCACGCGGGCGGCGTGCTGTACGGCGACCTTCGGGTGGGAGACGTGCAAGCCGCGGACCTGCACCTCGAATTCATCGCGTGTGGCGCCCGCTATCAGGGCAAGGATGTGCTGATCGCCGCTGTCGCCGACATGACCGCGAAGCGGCAACTCGTGCAGCAGCTGGAAGAGGCCGTGCGCGCGGCCGATTCGGCCAATGCGGCGAAATCGTCGTTCCTCGCGGCGATGAGCCATGAGATCCGTACGCCGCTGAACGTGATTCTCGGCAACCTCGAACTGCTCGAGCGCTCGGCGCTCGACGCGACCCAGCATGGTCGCGTTCGTACGCTGCACGCGTCCGCGACGAGCCTGCTCGCGCTCGTCAGCGACATTCTCGATTTCTCCAAGATCGAGGCCGGTGCGATGTCGGTCGAATCGATCGAGTTCGACGTGATCGAGACGGTCGAGCGCGAACTGCACGCGTTCGCGACGATCGCGAAGGCAAAAGGATTGCAACTATTCTGCGAGATCCATGCGTGCGGCACGCAGCGAATGCGAGGCGATCCGACGCGGCTCGCGCAGGTGCTCCGCAACCTGCTGAGCAATGCGCTCAAGTTTACCGCCGTCGGTCGCGTAACCGTGCGCGTCGCGGTCGTTGTCGAAGGGCATGACGCGCCGGAACTGTCGATCGAGGTCGAGGACACCGGCATCGGAATTGGTGCCGAACATCGACGCAAGCTGTTCAAGGCATTTTCGCAGGTCGACGCGTCCATTACGCGGCGTTACGGCGGCACCGGGCTCGGGCTTGCGCTGTGTGACCGGCTCGTCGCGGCGATGGCTGGCCGCATCGCGGTGGAGAGCGAGGCGGGCGTCGGCAGCCGTTTCAAGGTGCTTCTGCCGCTCGGCATGGACATCGCCGCGCTCGACCCGCCGCGCGCGGCTCACGCCCACGCGCTGGCGCTGATTGCCGCGCATCCCGAATGGTGCGATTTTGCATTGCCGCATCTACATGCGTGGGGATTCGACGTCAGCGTGTACGACAGCCCGTCGAGTCTGCCGGCCGGCATTGCACGACACGGCGCGGTCGTGCTGTTCGGCGATTCCGATACATGGTCGCAAGCGGATCTGCACAGCCTGAGCGATTGTGCGCCGCTGATACTCGCGATACCCGACGGTCCGCTCGAACCGTATCGCGCGGGCGCCACCGTACGCGTGTCGAGTTACTCGCTCCGCGGCCTGCGCGCCGCGTTGGCGCTGGGCGGCCAGATGGGCGACGAAAGCAGGATCGATGCCGTATCGGGCGACGACCCGCGGCGTGACGATTCGCGTGCTCGCGATTCGGCAACCGTCACCGCATCGCACGACACGGCCGCGCACGGAAGTTGCACATTGCGCGTGCTTGTCGCGGACGATGAAACCATCCACGGCTCGATTTTCAGCGAGCAATTGTGCGCGCTCGGCTGCACGGCAGCCGAGGTCGGATCGGGGCGCGCGGCGCTCGAATCTCTGGCCAGCGGCGACTGGGACGTGCTGCTGATCGGCGACGATCTGCCCGACATGCGCGCGCACCAGCTGGCCGAAGCGGCACGCGGCGTCGATGCCGCGTGCGACGTACTGGTCGTGACGTCACATGTGACACCCGAGGGCATGCACCGCTGCACGACAGCCGGTGTCCGACGCGTATTGACGAAACCCGTGACGCTCGGCCACCTGCGCGGCGCGCTTGCGCATGCGCGGCAGCGCCGTGCCGCGACTTCGGCGAAGGAGTCGTGCGCGGCCATGTGCACATCGAGATCAACCAATCATGAAACGGCTTTGCATGACAAGTAACCAACAGCATCGTACGCATCAACGCGTATCCAATACAACAAAGGCAGGGTGCCGACGCACGTCGACGTCGCGCGGCAGATTTCAAATCAATACTGGAGGGGAACATCGTGCGTCATGTAGGGAAGGTATTCGCACTGTTGCTCGATTTCGCCGCACTTTCTGAGAAGTCTCGTCGGGAATTCCTGACGATGATGAACGAGTTTCTGCTCATGTCGCCCGTTCAGCGGCGCCGTACCCTGACCGAGTGGAAAACCAGGGTGGATGGCAACGCGCACGACCTGCCCGGCGATTCGAGCCACCGATAGCGCGCCGTGTAGCGGCCCGGCCGAGCTGCGCGAGAGCGCGGTCGGCATCCCGTAACGGCTCCGAGCCGTCGTGAGCTTCGGAAAATCTGCATGGTGCGGCCGTGCGGACGCGTCGTGCGCACCGCGGGTGCTGGCGCATCGTCCGCCGTGCGGCCACACGTCGATTGAAGGGCGAATCGGGATTTATCTTAAAATTGAGGCACTATTTGTCCGGTGCGCCGAATAAGGCCAGCCATCGACACGATGGCGCGAGCATGCTCCCCGTCGCGGCGGGGACCGGATGCGTGACTGAAAGCCTCGGGGAAACAGGAACATGGACGAATTCTTTGTGCGCGTGATGGTAGCCGACGATCATCCGGCATCCGCGCTCGGTATCTCGCAGGCATTGCAGGGCAACAGCACGATCAAGCTCGTGGGCACCGTTTCGAACTCGACGGACCTGGTTGCGGCGCTCGACGCGCAGCAGAGCGACGTGCTTGTGCTCGACTACGTGATGCCGGGCGGCAAGTACGGCGACGGGCTCGTGCTGCTGTCGTTCCTGCAGCGTCGCTATCCCGCGCTGCATATCGTGACGATCACGATGATCGACAATCCGAGCGTGCTGCGCGCGATCCACAAGCAGGGCGTGAGTTGCATCCTCAGCAAGTCTGATGCGATTTCCCACCTGATCGGCGCCGTGCATGCCGCGTACGTCGGCGCGAACTACATGTCGCCGTATATCAAGCAGCTCCTGCAGGACATCGAATCCGAGCCCGCCACCCGCGCACTGACGACGCGCGAGATCGAGGTTGTCCGTTTGTTCGGCGCGGGCTACACGGTGGGAGAGATCGCCGCGCAGCTCCATCGCAGCAAGCAAACCATCAGTTCGCAGAAGTCGAGCGCGATGAAGAAGCTCGGCATCGTCCGCGACGCGGATCTGATCCGCTATAACGACGAGCAAAATCTCTCCGGCGCGCCTGACGGCGATGCGTCGTCGTCGACGTGACGCGCGCGACGGCCGGTTGCCGTTCTGGATCGGCTTCAGCGCAGGCACCGCCGAAGTGAGGCGCTACGGGCGGGTGGAGGCGCGCCACGCCACGCGGCTACCCTGTTTTCCAGGGAGACGATGCACCGGCAACGGCGAATGACGCGGCATGCCCGGCCACGAATAACGAGATCGATACGACATGCCCGCAAAGCTCAAGAGACTTGTTTCGTACCCCGCCGTGGCCGGTCGCAAGCCATTCGAGCCAAGTCGCGTCCGGCGGCAGCAGCAGTTCCTGCTATATGCCAGCGGCGCGGCGATCTCGGTGTTCATTCTGGTGTGCGCGGCGCTCGTATTGCTGCTCGACGTGCAGGAGTCCCTCGAGCGCTTCCGGATCGAGTTCACACGGCGCAGGGCCGAACTCGTTGCCGAGGTGGCGATCATGAGGGCACTCCGGAACCGCTACGTCGAGGACATGGAGCTGCAATGGGCCAGCGTCGTCGAAAATCCGCGAAGCCTGCCCGGTGTACTCGCCGGCAGGCACGGCAAGCAGACGTTCATCGGGCGGAAGGGGCGAATTGCGATCGCCGCGTTCGCCGACATCCCGCCGGTCGTATCGGCGAACAGTCACTTGGCTTACCTCGCTCGCTCTCTCGAGCCGGTCGAGTTGACGGGCGTCCTGCCGCCGCCACAACCGGCCGATCCGGGCGGTACTTCCTATCTGATCGATCCGAACGGCGATTTCATCGTTGCGGCAGGGCATCCGTTGGTAAAACGAGCGCTTGCGCTGCCAGGCGGTTTCGATGTAAGGGCCCTCGTCGAGCAATTGCGACCGGTGACGAACGATACATCCGTATCGATGGCGCCCGTCGCTCGTCAAAACACGATGGCGCTTGAGCGGCGATTCGATCCGGTACTCGGACGCTCCGTGCTGCGGATGGTGCAATGGGTACTTGGGGCGAACGGCAGGCCGGTCGTCTGGTTCGTCATCAACAGCCCGCCGCTGATCGAGGGGATACTGCGCTCGCCGGGTGCCGGCAGGGAATATGCGCTCGTCGATTCCAGCGGAAATCTCCTGCTCGGCCGGCAACCCGACAGCACGATGGTGGCTCGCGCGCTCCAGCATGCGCGCCACGACGATGGCGAGCGCGCGGCCGCACATCGCGTCGGCATCAACTTCGTCGTCAGCGACAGGGTACCGAGATCGGACGAGGTGGTGATGGCGACCATCTCGTGGCGTGCCGTTCTGAGCGACGTAGCGTTGCGCGCGAGCCTGACCGTCGCGCCCGCGCTCTTCGCAATCGCGCTGCTGTGGGTTGCAATCGTGATGTTCGACCGGCGCGCACTGCGTCCGGCGAATCGGCGCGCGATTCGCCTGATCGAAAGCGAGGCGCTCAACCGCACGCTGATCCGCACGGCGCCGGCCGGGCTCGTGTTGCTGTCGTTTGCCGACGGCGAAACGATCATGCGCAACGACACGCTGATCGCTTACGAGCAGGACGTGTCGGGTGAGCCGCTCGGCAAGCGCTTGTGGCGCGCGTACCGGGACGGCGCGCCCGCCGGCAACGCGCGTACCCGCGTGACGCGGGAGCTGGCCGTCGAGCGCCCGGGGCATGGCACCGTCTATCTCGACGCACATATCGTGCGCACCCGGTACCGCGGGATCGACGTGCTGCTGTGCACGCTGCTCGACATCACGACCCGCAAGCAGGCGGAGGAGAAGTTGCGCGAGGCGCGCGAGGCCGCCGAGTTCGCGAACAAGGCGAAGTCGACGTTCCTCGCGACGATGAGCCACGAGATCCGCACGCCGCTCAACGCGATCATCGGCAACCTGGAACTGATGGAGCGCGCGCAGATGGCGGCGCCGCTGCGGCGCCGGCTGGGGACGATCATGTCGTCGTCCGATGCGCTGCTGCGCGTGATCAACGACGTGCTCGACCTGTCGAAGGCCGAGTCGAACCAGATGGTGCTGGAAAGCATTCCGTTCGACCTGCGGCGTGTCGTGAACGACGTGGCCGCGATCTTCCGCCCGCTCGCGGATGCGAAAAACCTTGCGCTGACGTGCCGCATCGCGCCGGATCTCGCCAACGGTTACGTGGGCGATTCGACCCGGCTGCGGCAACTGGTGTCGAACCTCGTCAGCAATGCGATCAAGTTTACGAAGCGCGGCGGCGTGACGATCGACGTGAGGCTTGCAAAGGCGGGCCCGGCCGGCCGTGGCGTCGAAATCGCAGTCAGCGATACGGGCATCGGCATTCCCGAAGACAGCCTGCCGACGCTGTTCGACGTCTACGTCCAGACCGATGCGTCGATCTACCGGCGCTTCGGCGGCACGGGGCTCGGGCTGCCGCTGTGCCGACGCATCGTGACGCTGATGGGTGGGGCGCTGAATGTCGACAGCCGTCTCGGCGAGGGCACGATTTTCGTGGCTGCGTTGCCGTTGCCCGAAGCGCCGTCCGGCTGGCGAGACGATGCGCCGGAACCCGCGGCGCTCGCGGATGCCGTGCGCGGGTACGGAGCAGAGGCGGAATCCGAAACGGGTGCGGAGGCTGACGCACGCGCGGAGGCCGACGATGGCGAACCGCTGCGCGTGCTCGTCGCCGAGGATCATCCGGCAAGCCGGGCGTTGCTGCGCGACCAGCTCGACGCGTTGGGCTACGACGCGACGATCGTTTCGAACGGCATCGAGGCGATGCGCGCCTTCTTCGAGCGACCGTACGACGTCGTGCTGACCGATCTCGGCATGCCTGAACTCGACGGCTTCGCGCTGGCGAATTTTCTCCGCGAACAGGGCGCGAAGGTGCCGGTGATCGCGATGACCGCGCACGCGACAGACGAGGATCGCCGGCGTTGCGAACAGGCCGGCGCTGTGGAGATCGTGCTCAAGCCGTTGTCGATCGAGATGCTCGACGCGGCGTTGCGGCGGCATGCGGGGCGCGATGTGGCGTCGCCGCGACCGGCGCGCGCGCACGCGCCGGTCGCGGCCGCAATGACCGACGAAGTGCGGCGCACGCTGCACGAGACGACGCTGCATTCTCTCGCGGCGATCGGCGACGCGCTCGCGAGCGGCGACGCGGATACGCTGCACATCGAGCTGCATTCGATGCGCGGCGGCTTCGCACTGGCGGGCGATGTCGATGCGCGTGACGCGTGCGCGCGCGCCGAACACGCGATGCAGGAAGGCGGCCCGGCAGCGTTGAGGCGCATCTGGCATTTGGTCGAGGACGCTGTTCGGCTGGCACTCGGACGGCTGTCGATGGATGACGAGCCGAGCTCGGGCGCGGCGGGAAAATAAGTTGGTCGATGCGACGATCATCGCCGCACCGCCATTGACTAAAAGCGCCGAGAATAATTGTGCCTCCTGAGAGGCGTCAGGCGAAGAAGGGAAACGAGCGGGACCGCGGTATGAAAGCCCATGTTGGCATCGATGCCGACGTTCGACCGGCTACTGATACGAAAGCGTAAAGGACGCCCGGGCCTTCACTTGCCCCGGTGTGATTTTAGGTGCGGTCTTCACGTATTTCGCAACGAGCGGAATGGTCAGATTGCCGCTTCCTGTCAGCGTGCCCGCGAGCCACTGATTGGTGTTGCCCTTCATCGACGAGTCGGGGCCGAAACCAAGCGGCGTCGAACTGCCCTGCTTGAAGAGCTGAATGCCGACACCAGTCGCTTGCGATTCAGGCGCGAGACTGAGAACGTTCCCCGTGTTCGTCGGCATGGCGACATCGGTCAACGTCATGTAGACGCTTGTCGCTTGCTTGCAGTTGACACGAAGCGACGTAGTGCCAGATGCATCGGACACGTCGCCGATCGACGCCAGCCTGGAGGCCAGCAACTGCGGGAGCGTAATGTCGCTCTGGGTGGCCGATGTCAGCGAGCATCCGGTTGCGGTGACGTTGATCTTTATCGCGTTGAGATAGATGCCGGACGGGGTGTCTTCCGAGGATTTCACCTGGACAACTTCCGCTATTTGACGAAAGGGAGCCGTATAGGTACCCGTGACAAGCGCACCGGTGAACACAATCGCAACGCGAACGTTGGCTTGCGACCCGTTGGGCTGAGATTGAATCTGTATCCAGTCCGAAGTGATGGCAGACCAGGGCGTTGTATCTACCTGCGCCATGAGTGCGTAGCCGATTCCGGGAATGCCTGTTTCATATACAGGGTGCGTGCGTCCCCCAGTGACATACGTAATTCCAGGCACTAGTTTTCCTATCGATCGGAACTTGAAGTATTGGCCGCCACAACCGGGGCCGGTGTAGTGCGAGACGTTTTGCGATGAGCTTAATGCACCCGATCCCACGAGCGCGCCTGGATTTTGCGCGTCCCGATTGCTTGAAATGCTTGCGGGGAGCGTCGGGGAGAAGCCGGGATAGTAAGCGGCCGGCGTGCAATTTATAGCTGCTTGCGCAGCAGGGGATACGATGAACAGCGCGCATCCCAATGCAAGAAACGACAGAAAGGCATTCCACCCACTACGCGCGGATGGACAAAATTTCGTGGACAGTTTCACCCGTTACTCCTTGAAACGATACATGGATTTGCCGGCATCCCGTGCCGGAAGATTAGCAAGACCTATTCTTGGTTCGTGAGTGATTTATCGCGGTCCGGACATCCCGCCACTCGCATTGCAGACCCCGGTGATCTGCTGATATCCGGTCGATTTGCGTTCGTTCCGCTGAACCGGCAGGTCATAGGTGATCCTGCACACCGATTTACCGTCATCGCCCCACTTGACGGTGAGTTCACCCTTGTCGTCGAGCCCGCGCGCGAAGATCTTGCTTGCCTGCCCGACGACGCCGAGATCCTTGCCCGATGCGTCGTAGACGGCCGCACCGAACGGCAGAGGTGCACCGTTCGCCTGCCGTGCCTTGATGATGAGCGCGCGGCCGGTGGTGGTCGCGAACGTCAGCAGCGGCACGGCGCCCGCGCGCGGCGCGATCTGCTGGCTCGTTTCCTTCAGCTCGACATCCATCGAGATACCCTTCGGGTCGAGCTCGACGGTGTTCAGGTTGTAAGGCGTCAGGTACGGCACGATCGCATAGCCGCGCTCGTCGACACGCACGCCCGACGCATTTGTGATGCGTGCGCCAGCCGCGCCCGGCGCTTCAACGATGCCGAACGTCTCGGACAGCGGCTGCGACAGCGTGACGCCGCCCTTGTGTGCGACCATTGCGCCGCGGACGCCGATCGCCCCTTGCTGATAATCGGAGCTTGCGCTGCCGCTTGCGCTGAATTCCGCGAAGCGTGCGCGGTACGTGACGTCGGCACCGCCGTCGGTGCTCGAATTGCCGGAGCCGGAAGCATGGTTCACGTTGAGGCTGTACGACAGCGCGTTGTCGACGCCGAGCGAATCCGACAACCTCGTCTGGACCTGCGTGCGGCCGCGCGTGTCGTGCGTGACGCTGCCAGACACCGTCGTGGGCCGTGCCTGACCGAGCGGAATCGTGACGCTGACGTAATACAGCGTGCTCATTTCACCGCCCAGGCTGCGCTGCCGCGTGGCAGACAGGTTGTACGAGATGTTCCGGTACGCGTTGTTGTAGCCGACCGAGTAGTTGATGTCGGAGCCTGCGCGATTCCAGTAGTCGGAGGTGGACGCCGTGACGCTGAACTGCCCACCCTTCTCGCCGAGTCGCTGGCTGAGGGTCAGCGATGCGCGATTGCGCTGGCGCCAGATGGAGTCGAGGAATCCGCCATCGCGGACGGTGTCGCGTGCGCGCATCGCGTCGTTGAGGCCGAAGTAGCCGCTCGTCGAATAGCGGTAGGCCGCGATCGCGATATCAGTGTTGGTCTGCGAGATCGATTTCGAATAGCTGATCCGCACGCTGGAACCGTTGAAGCGCTTGGTCCCGGGGATCGACGTCATCGCATGCGTGATATCCGCACCGAACGCGCCGAGCGATGTATTGAACGCGGCACCGAGCATCGCGGACGCATAGCCTGTCGCGATCGTGACGCCGCCGTAGCCCGTGACGAGATTCGTCAAGCCGCGCTGATACGTGGCTTGTGCGAACAGCGGACTGCTGCTTCCCTGCGGATTGCGCAGCGCACCGGCCACGAAGCTGTAGCGGCTGATGCCGGGCCGCAGCGACAACGGAACGGCCGCATACGGCACCGAGAATGTATGCACCGAGCCGTCGGCCTCGGCGACGGACACGTTCAGGTCGCCGCCATAGCCGGTCGGATAGAGATCGTCGATCTCGAACGAGCCGGGTGCGACCGTCGTTTCGTAGAGCGTCACGCCGTTCTGACGGATCGTGACCTTCGCATTGGTGTTGGCGACGCCGCGCACCACCGGCGCGTAGCCGCGCAGCGAATCGGGCAGCATCCGATCGTCCGACGAGAGACGGACGCCGCGGAATTGGGTGGAGTCGAACAGTTCGCCGGACGTATAGGTTTCGCCGATCACGAGCTGCGACGACAGCGACGGCAGGTCGCGCTGGAGGTACGTCGAAATGTCCTGATACCGGCTGCTCCCCTGCGACGACCAGCTATACGAGCCGTCGTGACGGAAGTGCCAGTTGCCGATGTTCGTGCCGGCGTTCAGGCCGAGATAGCCCTGCGTCTGCGCCGGTGCGCTACGGCTCTTCGAGCCATAGAGGTTGAAGTTGTAGCCCAGCATTGCGGCCGGCACACCTGAATCCCACCGATCAGGACTCACGTAACCGCGCGCCGTGCGCGCGAGCGACGCCTGCGGAATGCTCAGCGTCAGTTTCTGTTCGCTGAAATCGAACGCCGCGCTCGCTTCCGGGATGACCTGACCGATGCGGCGGCATTCGCCGTCGGCGGAGAGCTGTGCGACGAGGGCAGGCGACAGCTTGTCAAAATCGACGCCGATGCGCTTGAGCATCTTGTCGTCGAAGCAGGGCTGGGCGTCCTGCGTGCCCGGCGCGGCCTTGAACGAAATGTCATGGCGGCCGATCCAGTCCGAACCGACATAGATATCGACGCTATATTCGCCCGGTGCCGTGACGTTGCCGCGCGCGAAGCGCGACAGGTCGACCGGCTTTCCGGTGCCGTTGCTCAGGAACCCGGGGTCGAATTCCATCTGGGCGAACTGGGACTGCGCAAGCTGGAGTTGCGGGGCGGCTTCCGCACGCGCGATTTCCGACCATGCCGCAAGGCAGGACAGGATCAGCGCGTACATCGGTTTGAGGTGCGGCATGCCGGGCACGGGTGTCCGTACATGTCGAATCGAAGTCATTCCCCGGTACTCCTGTCGTTGATCTGGATCGAGCGCACGCCGATGGTTGCGCAGGCCGATTTCGGTCCGCGCGATTCGTGGCGTCGCTGTGCACTCGTTGAAATTGAAAAATCGGTGTCGCGCGAAACACTAGGCCTCGGGCGGAAATCGGAAGCGGAGGTGCGCGGTGGTTGCGGGGGCGAACCCGTATCGCGGTGCGTCGAGGGTGTCGCGTTAGCGCGTTATCGAAACAGGCTGCTCGTTGTCGGTCGTTGCGCCCCAGTCGTCGATGCTGCCGAACATCACCTTCACGCCGCTCGGCGGAAGCGCGCCGAGTTTCTTGATCGGAAACTGCTGCGTAGCACCCGGCAGCACGTATCCCATCCCAGCGTCGTGCTTGTGTCCGGCTGTGTTCAGCGTGACGCTGCCGAGATTGACGACATAAGGTGTCGGATTGCTTGCCTGCAGTGCATACGTGCCGCCGGTTTCGACGATGCGCCAGTTCAGTTGCTTCGGCGCGGTGCTGGCGCTACCGGCGAGGCCTTCTGGACGGAACATCACCTTGATGCGCGAGCGGAATGCGATTTGAATCTTGTTTCGATCGTCTCCGGGCGCGGCTTTCGGCGGGACCTCGAGCACGTTGAGCCAGAACAGCGATTCCTTGTCCGCGGGGAGCGGTTCGCCCGAATAGATCAGGCGCAGCGTTTGCCCCTTGCCGGGTTCCATTCGGAACATCGCTGGCGTCATCGTGAACGGGACGTCGATGTTGTCGGGAGATGCATTCGGGTCGCCCTTGTCGAGCCAGGCTTGTACGAGTGCGGGCGCCTTGCCTTCGTTCGTGATCTTGACCGTGACTTCACGCTCGTTGCCCGGGAAAACGACGCGCGTTCCGGAAATCACCACCTCGGCGCAGGCTTGCGATGCGACGAGCGAGGAAAGCATGGCGAGGAGTGAAAGGGATTTGACCGTCAGCATGAGCGAGTCCTTAAATAAATAGCGGTTCTTATCAATAAAAATTCGAAGGTGGTCGGAATGATGTGTGGACGGGGGCCTTTTACCGGAAAGGCCCCCGGCTTCTGTTGCCGTTACTGATAGGTCAGCGAGTACTGAACCTTCGAATTGGCCTGGCCGGCGGTGGCCGCACCCGTTGCGTAGTATTCGGCGAAGTAGTTCAGCGTTGCCTTGCCGTCCGCCGCGATGTCGATGAGTTGACTGTTTTGTTCGCCCATCGCACCGAGCTTGATCGGCGATTGCTTGTCGTTCAGCACATTGATTTCGATGTTCGACGCGCTATTCGCGCCGGCGTCGAGCGTCAGGCGCCCGGTAGACTGGTTGACGTTCGAGCCGGATTCAAAGACGACACCGACCTTCGTCGGGTTTTCGCCGCCCATGGTGCAACCTTCCAGCATCACGGAGAACGGCGTGCGGCCGGCAGTGGAGCCTGCTGCGGCGAGGGTGTTCGTGCCGATCTTCGGCAGAGTCACTGCAATGTTGCCACCCGTGCCGTTCGAAACCTTGCAGGTCGAGGCGATGACGTTGCCGGTGATCGTGATCGTGCCGTCGGATGCATGTGCGGCCGACGCTGCGGCGAGACCGGCAGCGGCCATGAGCATCGAAAGAGCGTAGGAGATTTTCGCGATTTTCATTGATTGAGTTCCAAACGGTGGTTGAGTATGTCGGTTGTGAAAGCGCACCTGAGATTCGTGCTTGGGATGAATCGTTGATGAGTCTCAATATTTGCCTTTCGACACGCATTTTCCTGATGCCCCGTACGACGGGAAATGGGACGATGACTAAGTCTTTATCCGGGAATGTAGTACAAGTACTAAATTTAAAGGGGCGAATGAAATTGTCAGAAAATTCACGTCCATTGTTAAATTTCGAGGGTGTCCCGGGAGTGCAATGGGAGCTTGGGTGTCGGCCCGACGGATCCTGACCGTTACGAACGACACGGCAAAGCTGTCGCGCGAAATGACTGAAAGATTCGACACATTGAATTGGAATGCACGGCAGCGGTAATGCTTTAAAGCATCGATGTGATCGAAAACTCAAGCTTCCTATGCGACATATTCAAGATTGAAATAGGCGTAGTGGCGTGTTGCCGGGATGGGCCTGCCAATGGAGACCAGGGAGCCGCCTGCGGTTGTCGAGTCGGACGGTAAAGGAAAGCGAATGGAATACGGGCGGTGCTGCTGTCGGGGCAGTCCGTCGCATCAGGGCGTCGAAATGTCCGGGGCGACCGGGACGCGGGGCATCGGCTCGGCCTGCGGCGGATCATCGAGAAGTCGGAAAGTCCGCGATCACGCCGACGCGTCGGTCGTGCCTCGCGTGCGCAGGACGTTCCGGTTCAGTGCGGACACCATCGGCTTCTCGACCTGAACGTGACAGACATAGCCGGATAGGCAGACCGTGCCCGGCATCGCGCACGTGGCGACGAGACCGGGCTACGTGTGTAGGTCGGCGTGCGGCGTCGCGACCTTGCCAGCGGGGCCGGTCACGTATGGGTGGATCAGGTAGATCGAATAGCTGGCGGCTCCAAGCGGAACCGCGATTCGGTTCGTCATTGTCCAGCCTCGCATATCGAGCGCGACCAGCGCGGCTATCAGCATGAACACGGGGCCACCCCAAAGCACGGCTCGCGCGAACCCTTCCGTCGTTGCCGCGCCCTGAGCGGCCGCCAGTTCGGGGTGACCCCATACCTGGGCGGTGCCGTTGCTTCCGTTTCACGGGAATGGTTGACGTGGGGAGGGGACGCTGCTTGCCTTAGCGGTCGATCGCATGCATCGCATTGGCCGGATTTTCAAATGCGATCAGATCCGGGCCTGGGGAAGGCGATGCGTTGGATTCGACTCAACCCAACGCAAATTTTGGCAAACTGGGATGCGATTTAAATGGGAAACGTATTAAATGAACGCGCCAAGCTTTAAGGCATGTACTAATGCGACGTGAAGGGAATCTTCGGGGTGCGTGCGTTGCGAGCATGATCGATGTCGCTACGGCACGTGGGTTCCGTATGGGCATGCACGCGTGACGCGCGTGTGTGCGACGGTTGCGAAAAGCTCGGCGTCGTGGAGTGACGAACGATTTATCGGCGAGATGGCCGGCAGCTTTCCCGGTGCCTCGTTTAAATCAAGGAGCCGATCGCGAGAATGACGGGCGGCGGGCGGGGCGAGGGGGGCGTCAAGCCGCACCGACGGACGAGGGGCGACTGCGCGCTCGGCGAAAGTGAAGCGTGTTCGCCGGCGCGTGCGGAAATCGACGCGCTCGCGGGCGCGACCGTCACCGAATTCGGCGCGAACTGGTGTGGCATCTGCGCGGGCGCGCAGCCCGCGATCGTGGTGTCGTTCGCCGCGCATCCCGCCGTGCGCCACCTGAAGATCGAGGACGGGCCGGGCTGCCCGCTCGGCCGCTCGTTTCGCGTCAGGCTGTGGCGACGCTGGTGTTCCTGCGCGACGGCGTTGAAGTCGCGCGCGTCGTGCGGCCTGCCGATGCCGGGCAGATCGAAGCAGATGGCTTCGCCGCGCTGGCCTGACGTCACGATCATGCAACAAGCCATCACGCATGTTGCCGTCGACGAGCGCGGCAGCGGCCTCGTCGAATTCACGTCGCAGGTGCGCGCGTTCGTCGACCAGCAGTCCATCCGCACGGGCCTGCTTACCGTGTTTTGCCGGCATACGTCGGCATCGCTGCTGATCCAGGAGAACGCGGATCCGTCGGTGCGGCGCGATCTCGAATGCTACTTCGCGACGCTCGCGCCCGAGGACAGTACGCGCTACGAACACGACACCGAAGGCCTCGATGACATGCCGGCGCATCTGCGCACGGCGCTCACGCAGGTTCAGCTGTCGATTCTGGTCGAGCACGGGCGCATGGTGCTCGGCACCTGGCAGGAGATCCACTTGTTCGAGCATCGTCGCGCGGCGCACAGGCGCGACATCGTGCTGCATCTGATCGGCGAATAGCCGGGACGTTCGCGGATACTGCGCACGGGTACGTAGCAGGGGCGGAATCGGAAGCGGGCGAGGTGGCTGACGCACGCGCGGGGGCCGACGATGGCGAACCGCTGCGCGTGCTCGTCGCCGAGGATCATCCGGCAAGCCGGGCGTTGCTGCGCGACCAGCTCGATGCGTTGGGCTACGACGCGACGATCGTTTCCAACGGTATCGAGGCGATGCGCGCCTTCTTCGAGCGACCGTACGACGTCGTGCTGACCGATCTCGGCATGCCTGAACTCGACGGCTTCGCGCTGGCGAATTTTCTCCGCGAACAGGGCGCGAAGGTGCCGGTGATCGCGATGACCGCGCACGCGACAGACGAGGATCGCCGGCGTTGCGAACAGGCCGGCGCTGTGGAGATCGTGCTCAAGCCGTTGTCGATCGAGATGCTCGACGCGGCGTTGCGGCGGCATGCGGGGCGCGATGTGGCGTCGCCGCGACCGGCGCGCGCGCACGCGCCGGTCGCGGCCGCAATGACCGACGAAGTGCGGCGCACGCTGCACGAGACGACGCTGCATTCGCTCGCGGCGATCGGCGATGCGCTCGCGAGCGGCGACGCGGATACGCTGCGCATCGAGCTGCATTCGATGCGCGGCGGCTTCGCGCTGGCGGGCGACACGGACGCGCGCGACGCGTGTGCAAGCGCCGAGCGGGCGATGGCCGACGGAGGTCCGGACGACGTCCGGCGTATTTGGCCGGACGTCGAAGATGCAATCGAGCAAGCACTTGACCGCTTGCGCCTGCCCGGTCCGAACGAGGGGGCTGCTACTGATAAGAAAACGTAATCGTGCCGCGTGCGCTCACGGAGCCCGGCTTGATCGTTTCCGCGACTTTCACGTATCTGGCCTCGAACGGCACCGAGAATTGGGTGTTGGCGGTAGACGATTTGCCGACCATCCACTGGTTGATATTGCCCTTGCGGGACGAATCCGGCCCGAAACTCAACGGGGTGCCCTCGCCTTTTTTGAGGATTTGAATCCCGACACCGGCAGCCGTCGAACCGGGCGCGAGGCTGAGGGCGCTACCCGTATTGGCCGGATTCGACGCATCGGTCAAGGTTGCGTACACACTGACGTTCGCATCGCAGTTCAGGCCGACCGAGAACGGCGCCGATCGGGCAGACGCCACGTCACCGGTGGCCTTCAGGCTTGCCGAGACAAGCGTTGGCAACGTGACCGAATTGGTTGCGCCGGATGTGACTTTGCAGGCTCTTGCCGTCACATTCGTGCTTACCGAGGACATATTAGCCGGGTAGGCACTTCCTGAATTAAACGCTCCTCGATACTTCACCCGGAAAGTGACTACTTCCACGACAAAACCGAATCCGGGGATGACGGTTTCGAATACTGCAGCGGTTTTTCCGTTGCTGGTTTTGTACGTCACATTCGGAATAACCTTTGCGTTCGGCGTGAAGACATATTCGTCAAACAGACACGTCTGCCCATTGGGCCCCAAATCGAGTCTGAGTCAGCACTACCGCAGGCCGATTTTAGAAGTTGGAAACCGAGATTGATTTCGTCGGCCGCGCCTTGCCGAGCGGAATCGACAATCTCAACGTATGCATTTTGGATCGAATTTTCTGATATTCGGGGTGCCGATGAATGGGGTGGAGACTAAAGAGGATGATATTTATCTAATACCGGTACTAAAAATGACATCGTGAGAGATTGTTAGGCGCCCTGCATAAAATGTTAAATAACGGGCATGTGCCGGGTGGGAGAGGGCTGGAGGATGTGACGGCGAGGGGCTTCGACGAACGCCGATCCGGAGGCCGTTTCAACGGGATGGCGCGAGCTGCTGAAAGGCGAATACGGAAGGCCACCCGGTTCTGGCGCGTCTCATGCCGAACTGATCGGGCGTGTGGCACACCGGCATCACCGTTGCGGATTCGTGCGGGGGGCCAGCATGCCCGTTCCCCGTCTTGCCGGCGACGCCGTCGCGTTTCGGCAGTGTTTCATCAGACAATATGCTGCAGTGCGGCGTGCGCCCGGGGAGCATTCTGGAGTCCGGCAGGTATCGAAGTGTGCGCGTTCCTCTCCGGAATGCGGCACTCGCCTATGCGATTCAAGCCAACACGTTGATCCGCGTTGCACGCGGAGAGGTAGCTGAAACCGCGAAGGCGAGATTCGGCACAAGAGCGGGCCAGTGGCCTTCACGACGCGCGGCTATGCGAGCTACACGACATCAGATGCATTGGAATGCCAGGTGTTTTGTTAGATGTATTTAATGATTGGCAACGTGAAGCCGCGAGATGGAGGAATTAGTACTTGTCTCATGCGAGTGCGCAAATGCATGGAACTTGTCCTATTTTCGGCCGAATGGATGGTTGGTAATATTGTTGCACTGGTTCAGTCATATAAAAGCGCAAGATACATATTTGAAGTTTGAAAATTTCGAGGTTCGTTGTCGCAGGGATTTTGATCCGGTCGGTCTTGAATATATAAATGATGAGGTAATTCTCCTTGTGCTGCGGTCATTTCTCAGAAAAATGAGGCGGACCCATTTTGTATGTGTGATCCGTTGTTTCGTCGAATCGCCGGCCGGTAAAAATAAAATCTGATTTCCGGATATCCGGCACTGGTTGTGAAGAAAATCTCGATGTGAAGTGTAACGTTGCACAGGGTCAAATGTGTGATGCGACTTGACCGGCTTGCCGGCATCGTCGGGTGCCGGAGCAACGTATGCGTATTTACGATTTTTCGACCGTGCTCGGAGCGGCGACTTGTTTTTATTGAAATCCGTTTGGAGGTGAGCAGCAGATAAATTTAAGAAATCTGGTTGTGTAAATTGTTCTAAAAGGTTTCGCTTTTGACGAGTGAGGCCAAATTTTATTTATTTAATAATCAATAGGTCGGAAATGAAAAAAATCTCGATGATGGTGGCTGCTGCCGGTTTCGCATTCGCGGCGATGAATGCAGCACAAGCTGCGGACGGGACGATTAACTTTACGGGCGAGATCGTCGCGGCGTCGTGTGGCATTACGGGCGGTAACGGGACGTCCGTGACCGGTGGCAAGGGCGATCAGTCGATCGACGTCAAGATGGGCAAGGTCAGCGTGGACGCGCTGGGCTCCGCAGGCGGCGGCGGCATCGCGGCCGGTACGGCGATCAACCTCAACCTCGACTGCGGTGCAACCGCCAAGGGCCTGAACACGGTCAAGGTGCGCTTCGACCCGGCCAGCGGCTCGGGCGTGGACGGCACCAACAACAAACTGCTGAAGACCACGGGCACGGCCAAGGGCGTGGGCATCGGCATCTACAACACCGCAGGCACGCTGCTGAACCTGAACGCCAACGAGACGTTCGACGCACCGCTGGTCCAAGGCGGTACGGAGGAAGCACCGACCTACACGGCCAACCTGGGGCTCCGCGCTGGCTACGTAAAGGCCGGCGCCACCGTCGAGGCCGGTACTGCCAACGGCACGCTGCCGTTCACGCTGACCTACGAGTAATCAACCTCAGGGCGGGGAGTCGTTCCTCGCCCATTCATCGGCATTCCATTCGATATGAAACGATTCCACTTTGCCGGGCTGGCCCTGGCCAGCTCGTTGCTGTTGTCTTCAGGCGTCTCGCTCGCCGGCATCACGCTCGACGGAACGCGCGTCGTGTTGGCCGCGCCGAGCAAAGAGGCGTCGGTGATGGTCCGGAACCGCGCGCCGGCTGACGTAATGATTCAGACGTGGATGGATGCGAGCGACGGGAAGTCGGACGTGCCATTCGCGATCACACCGGCGCTGAACCGCCTGGGTGGGGAGAAGCAGCAGACGCTGCGGATCCTCTACTACGGCCAGGGTCTGCCCGTAGATCGCGAGTCGGTGTTCTGGCTCAACGTGCAGGAGATCCCGCAGAAAGTGAAGGGCGACAACACGCTGCAGATTGCCGTGCGTCAGCGCATCAAGTTCTTCTACCGGCCTACCGGCTTGTCCGGAAAAGTCGAGGAAGCGCCCGCGCAACTGCGCTGGAGACTCGTTCAGCGCGACGGTCGCGCGCAACTCGAAGTGAGCAATCCGTCGGCTTACTTCGTGTCGCTGGCTTCGGTCAAGGTGCGAAGCGGCGGTCGGGACTATGCCGCGGAGGCCGAGATGGTGCCGCCGTCCTCGACGCGTCTGTTTGCCGTCAAGGATCTGCCCGCCGGCGCTGCTTCAGCGGGCATAAAGGTCCACTTCGAGTCGATCAACGACTACGGCGCCGTCGAGCCGCATGACGGCACCACCACCGGTTGACGTAACCGGTTCGACACATCGTATTCCTCTTCATCTTCGTTATCCCCCGGGGCATCGCCGCGGGGAGGGTGTGTTCGCGCATGCGATTCCGCTCGGGAGGTGAATCAACTTAGAGAAAAGGTATGGAGAACTTCACAAAGGAACGGGATGTATGGACGGCCGCGCAGATCGGCATGCCGTGCCTTGCGTTGCTTGGCCTGATGCTGCCGACGCACGGCCACGCGGTGGAGTTCAACGAGTCCTTTCTGCGCAAGGGGGAAGGGCCGGTCGAGCTGAGCTATTTCGAGAGTGGCAGTTCGGTGCTGCCCGGCAGCTATGACGTCGACGTCTACCTGAATCACACGCTGGTCAAGCGTCAGGATGTGGCGTTTCGTGCCGATGCCGAAGGTACCGTCAAGCCGGCGGTGACCGTCGGGCTGTTGCGCACCGCGGGCGTTAACGTCGCGCGGCTCGAGAAGGACGGGCGTATCGCCGCCGGTGCGGACGACGAGACGATCGTCGACCTCTCCACCGTGGCGGACGGCGCTTCGGTGGAGTTCGAGTCCAATACGCTGTCGCTGAACATCAGTTTTCCACAACTGTATGTGTCGCGAACCTCGCGCGGCTACGTGGATCAGTCGTTGTGGGACGATGGCGTCCCCGCCTTGTACAGCGACTATCAGGTCAGCTACAGCCGCAACGATAGCCACGGCCAAAGCAACGAGTATTACTTCGTTGGCTTGCGCAACGGCTTCAATGCCGGAGGCTGGCGTTTCCGCAACGAATCCACGCTTACCGGCACCACGGGTGCGGGCAGCCGCTTTAGCAGCAACCGCAGCTACGTGGAGCGCGACATCCGGCGCTTGCGCAGCAAGGTGGCGGCCGGCGAGCTGTATACGTCGGGCGACATCTTCGACAGCGTGCGCTTCGTCGGCGCGCAGATCGGCACCGATCTCGGTATGCTGCCCGACAGTGAAGTCGGCTTCGCGCCGGTCGTGCGCGGGATTGCCGAGAGCAATGCGGTGGTGGAAGTGCGGCAGAACGGCTACGTGATCTATTCGACGCCGGTGCCGCCCGGTGCGTTCGAGATCACCGACATCTATCCGAGCGGCTCGAACGGCGACCTCGAGATCAGGATCACCGAGTCCGATGGACGCGTGCGCCGGTTCACCCAGCCGTACTCGTACCTGCCGGTGATGGTTCGGCGCGGCAGCCTGCGGTACGCATTTTCTGCCGGTCAATATCGCGTCCAAGGCCAGTCGAGCCCGAAGTTCACGCAGGGCACGCTGGTGTACGGCGTGTCCGACAACTTCACCGGCTACGGCGGCGTTATCGCGGCGGACAACTACGTGGCGGCCGCCCTCGGCATCGGCGTGAACACGCGTATCGGCGGCATGTCGCTGGACGTCACGGCGAGCCGGTCGCGCACGTCGGCTGGTACCCGGCAAGGGCAGAGCTTGCGGTTCCTGTATTCGAAGACGCTGCATTCGACCAACACCACGTTCACGATGGTCGGCTATCGCTATTCGACGGACGGCTACCGTACGTTGAGCCAGCACGTGGAGGACACGGATCGTTCGTACGGGCCGCGCGTCGCGCGTCAGAAAAGCCGCCTGGACGTGAACGTCAACCAGCCGCTCGGGAGCGGTTCGATGTTCGCCGGCGTAGGCGACACGACCTACTGGAACGGCGAAGGGCGCAGCCGGCGCCTGCAGGTCGGCTACAGCAACAGCTACAAGAACGTCAGCTACAGCTTGTCGGCGTCGCACATCCAGGAGTCCGGGCCGTTCGGGCGGCCGGACACGCAGTTCAACGTGTCGGTCAGCATTCCGCTGGGCAAGGCGTCGAGCACGCATCGCCTGTACGCGAACGCGGTTTCGTCGACGCGCGGTGACTTCAACATGCAGACCGGGGTGTCGGGTTACCTGAATGACAGCAATACCGTCAATTACGGCGTGCAGGCCGGCTACAGCCGCGACGGCGGCGGCTCGGGCGGCATCAGCGCAGGCTGGGATACGCCGAACGCGAAGCTGACCGGCAACTTCACGCAGGATCGCTCGGGCCGGCATTTCGACGCGGGCGCATCGGGCTCCGTCGTCGTGCATGGCGGCGGTGTCACGCTCGGCCAGCCGCTCGGCGAGACGTTCGCGGTGGTTGAGGTGCCGAAGGTACGCGACGTGACGTTCGGCGGAGCGCCGACGGTGCGCACCGACCGGCGCGGCTACGCGATCGTGCCGTATCTGCAGCCGTACCGACAGAACTGGCTGAACGTCGATTCGGCGAGTATCGGCACGCATACGGAGATCGCCGACAACGCGAAGATGGTGGTGCCCACGCGCGGGGCGATCGTGAAGACCCGCTTCGAAGCGGAGTCGGGGCGGCGCGTGCAGTTCGAGTTGTCCCGGGACGCGGGCGGCAAGGTGCCGTTCGGCGCACAGGCGTACGACGCGAAGGGCAAGCTGCTCGGCATGGTGGACAACCAGTCGCGGTTGCTGGTGTTCGGCATCGAGGACCAGGGCAGCATCGATGTGCAGTGGGGCAACAATAGCTGCAAGGTGTCCTATCAATTGCCAACGCTGAACAAGGAACTGGCGTACGAGCGTCAAGCGGCGATGTGCATGCGCACGGGCGCGGGCACGGTGGTCGGCGCCAAGTGACAGGCGCCCGGAAAGCGCTTCGCGTGACCGTTTGCTAAAGAACGGGCACTGTCAACGACCTCGGAAAACGGGAAATGAAATGACGAATTTCACCAGCTCGTCGAATGCATTCATTGCGGGCGCACGTTGCACGCTTTCCTTCGACGGGAAATATTGAGATGAACGGAATGTTTCAGAGAAATCTGCGTTGGGTTCGGGCGACAATCGTTGCCGGCTCGCTGATCTGGTCGGGGGCCGCATTTGGCTACTGTCAAGATACTTATGGCTGGTCCGGACGCACTTTCAACGTGACGTTTCCTGCAACGATGAACGTCGCGGCAGCCCCGGTGGGTGGGGTGCTGGCTAGCTCCGAGGTTCAATACGTGGGCTGGGGCAGCAACGCGACCACCTCGTGTTGGTCCCCCAGCACACTCAACTTTACGAACACAGTGCCGGACGGCCAACTGGTTCCCGGGTACAGCAACGTTTACAAGACCAGCGTTGACGGCATTGGAGTGAGATTCGCGTTTGTCGACAGCAGAGGCGGCGTGAAAATTCCACCGTATAGCTACCCAGGGGCGACCGGCGGGGGGGCTCCCATTATTTCCGTACCGAACAAGGTGAGAGTGGAACTGGTCAGAACGGCGACGGGCGTGGGATCCGGTGGCACCGTGTCGCTTGCCTTCAATGCAGTTTTCGATGCCGACAAGGATTCGTCCGGCAATATTCTCCGTCTCTATATCAACGGGACAGGCACGACGCAGGTAACGAACAACGTCTACTTCGGCGGTTGCAAGACCACGACGCCTGTCACCAATGTACGGATGGGCAAGGAGCCTATTGAGCGGATCAAGAGCGGTCGGGCGGCGGAGTATTCGTTCTCGCTCGAGGTTGCTTGCGGAACCACCAAGCCGAGCAATCCGCTTCCGGTGAAGCTGTATTTCGAAGGCGATAACGAGGCGGCAGGCTTGTTGCGTCTGTCCGGACGCGGCTCGCCCGGCGTCGCCGCCGGTGTCGGCATCGCGTTGACGAGCGACAAGGGCATCAAGCTGCCGTTCACCCAGGCCAACGCGCTGACAATGGACTGGAGCCGCTCCAGCCCGGATGGCGAGGTTTACCGGTTCACGGGCAACGCCAGGTACGCGCCCACGACGGGCGCGATCACTGCCGGCAGCGGCAACGCCACGTTGAACTTCGTGATCCAGTACAACTGAGCCAGGACGAAGGCGGCAAGGTGCCGTTCGGCGCGCAGGCGTACGACGCGAAGGGCAAGCTGCTCGGCATAGTGGACAACCAGTCGCGGTTGCTGGTGTTCGGCATCGAGGACCAAGGCAGCGTCGATGTGCAGTGGGGGACAGGCAATGCACGATCGGCTACGCGCTGAAGCCGCAGAACAAGGCGCTGGCCTGCGAGCGTCAAGCGGCGATGTGCATGCGTGTGGGCAGGTGATTCGCACCTAGTCTCAACCACGATCAGCGGGCGATTTATCGCGGCATGGCGCGCTCGGCAAATTTAGCTTGGCGCTGGTGAAACCCAAGACATTCTGCACCGGCTCACCGGCGCTTCAGAAAAAACGGATACAGATACGATGCGACAGTTCAATGCTCACATAAAAATCATCTCACTCGGCAAAATCGCACTGCTTGCCTCGATCCTCCTCATCTCGAATTATTCCCAAGCCGTCTGTCGACTGACGGATTCCGCAGGAACCTCCCTTACTACCCCGCTCTATGCATCCGTAACCGTGGGCAATTGGTCGATACCGCGAGACAAAGTCGTCGGCAGTACGGAAACGACTTACACTCACCCGTGGCAATCGATTTTCACGTCGTGTGACGCTGGGAATATACAAACGACAGCCGAGATCACCGGCGGAAAACTCGTGCCCGGCTATCCCAATACCTACGAAACCGGAATACCAGGAATCGGCATTCAGTTTCGCGCCGCGGTTCCGGGCGTCGCCAATACGCAGGTCGCTCCTTTCGATATGACGACTACGAGCACCGCGATCGCGACCTTCAACAGCGGGGTCACTCTTGTCGTAACCGGACCGGTGCAATCCGGAACCGTCAACGGGAGTGCGCTCCCCACCATGACCTGGCGAGCCACGCAAGGCTCAGCCAGAACAAGTTACGTGCTCAGAATCAACGGCACCTTGACAGTGACGGGACAGACCTGCAAGGTCAATAAATCGCCGATCAATGTCCGCATGCCTCTGGTAACGACCGTCGACCTGAAAGACGTCGGATCGACAGCTGGAGACACGAATTTCTCCATCGACCTGAATTCCTGCGCCCCCGGCATCGGCATGTATCTGACGCTGACGGATGTCACGAATCCGAGCAATACGTCGAATATTCTGTCCCCCAACGACGCGTCGAACGCAAAGGGGGTCAGCTATCAGATTCTCTATAACTCCAGCCCGGTCAATTTCGGCCCTGACTCCGCGACCGCTGGCAACAGGAATCAGTGGAGTGTCGGCATGACATCGGGCGAGAGCGTCAGCATTCCGCTGACCGCGAGATATCTGCGCACATCGAAGACAGTCATTTCTGGGACGGCAAGCGGACAAGCGTCCTTCACGCTGTCATATCAATGATGTCGCGCAGCGACGACCGGGTGCTCGGCCTGCAGGCACGCTTTGTACAAACCGGCCCGAGAATCACATAGGGGAGCGCGAATGCGGCCGCGACCTTCACCATGAGCAATCAATGGTTCGGCATCGACGACCAGCGCGGCATCGATGTGCAGTGGGGCAACAATAGCTGCAAGGTGTCCTATCAATTGCCAACGCTGAACAAGGAACTGGCGTATGAGCGTCGGGCGGCAATGTGCGTGGGCGCCGGCACGGTGGTCGGCGCCCAGTGACAGGCGTCCGGAAAGTCTTCCCGTGACTGTTTGCCAAAGCGGGGGCACCGACGATGATCGAGGGATAGGAAAATGAAATTCATACCAATTTTGATTTTGGTTTTATTGTCAAATTATTCTCACGCGTCTTGCACGATTAAAAGAAGTGACGGTGTCATGGTGCCGTCACTTATCGTTACTCTTCCGAAATTCAGTCCGCCTCCATTCGATCCGAATATCGCGGATGGAACGGTGATTTTCTCGTCGTCGGGGGCGGCCAGCGGATTGGGTGGAGCGCTGACTTGCACTTCAGCGATTGGCGACGTTATATATGCCGGAACGACGGGTTCCGCTCCCGGAAGATACAACACGTACCCTACTCCAGTTGCCGGAGTGGGGGTTCGTATAAGAGGGGGTATCAATACCACTGAATGGTGGCCACAATCGAGGAATGTCACCGGTACATGGGCTAGCTATGGTGAGGGATCATCTTTTACGGTTGAATTCGTGAAAACCGGCAATATTACGGCGCCGGGTGTTCTGAGTGGTCAAATTGGGGCAACGATTGCGCCAAACCATGGAGTGGTAATCCGTTCAATCGTGACCAATGGCGCGATAAACATTCGTCCACAAGTGCCGACCTGCGATCTGTTGACGCCGAACATCGCAGTCGATCTGGAGAAAGTATCGGTGGGCGAGCTGAAAAGCGTCGGCGCAACGTCATTGCCCAAGCCCATGGAGGTGCGTCTCAAGTGCTCCGGCGGGAATCCAGGTACGTCGACAAGAATGTTCATGACGCTGACGGACTCGGCCAATTCAGGTAATCGGTCCGATACGCTCTCTCTCGCGTCCGGTTCGACCGCCAAAGGTGTCGGTATTCAGATACTGCGTGGTTCGGACAACACGCTGGTGAGTTACGGCCCGGACTCCGCTCAGGCAGGAAATCCCAATCAATGGGCGGTTGGAAGCTTCGGCAATGTCGACGTGACTATTCCTTTCCGAGCCCGTTATGTGCGAACGTCCGCTACCGTGATTCCCGGCAAGGCGAATGGTGTTTCCACGTTCACCATGAGCTATCAGTGAGATTCATTCTGGACATCGATGTGCCGTGGGGTGACAAGCAATACTCGGCCATGCGATGAAACCGCAGAACAGGGCGCCGGCGTATGAGTGTCAGGCAGTGAACGGCACGTCAGTCGGTACATGACCGGCGTCGAATGATCGATGGAGGGAAATGGCCTTCCGACATCCACGTGCCAGGTGGAAGGCACTCCGAAGTGGCCTTCGTCATCAAGCGAATTTACGGGAGTGATATGGAAGATCGAGTGAAGACAAAATCGAATTCGAATCGACCCTCGCATCGAGGGATGCGGTTCATCGTGCGGATGATGATAAGCGGAATCGTGCTGCTGACGGCGGTCGGGGCGGCACATGCGGAGTGTGGCTATACCGGGGGAACTACCCTCAGGCCAGTCGTTCCCGCAACGCTCACGAGCGCACGTGATGCAAAGCAACCCGGTACGCTTATCGACCCGAGTGCCCGTGCCACTGAATGGGGCTTATACCTCTTAGCGTGCACCGGACAGGTGAGCAAGGTTGGCGTGAAGGCAACCGGCAAGCTAGTTCCCAACGTGATCTACGATTCAGGAGGGAAATCTTTTCCTGTCTACGAGACGGGGGTGCCGGGAATCGGAGTCGCGCTGATGGTGACTGATAGTACGACTGGTTCGCCAGGGCCGGGGGCGGATTGGAAAGCCGTTCTACCACAAGAGACTCTATTGGTCACCAATGCAAGTCAGATAGGCTATAACTATGTGGCCAACTATCAAGCGGCGCTCGTGTTTACCGGATCGCTCGTCACCGGCACATATACGATTCCAATGCGTCCAGTCGCAATTTCGACGGCATACACCCCCGGCGGCGTCCTCTGGTCGGTCACCAGCAATCTGAACGCGATGACGATCAAGGTTGCTGCGAGTGGGTGTACGCTGACATCGGGCGCACAGATGAATGTCAAACTTCCGCAACTCGTCGGCAACAAGCTGCAGACAGTCGGCGCCGTATCGGACGAATCGGCGCCGGTGACGCTGCGAGTCGATTGCCAGGGCGCGGTGAACGTCTATGCGACGCTGACCGACGTAGCGGATCAGGCGAACGAAGGCCCGATCCTGAGTACGCTTCCCGGTTCGACCTCGCGTGGTATCGGGCTTCAGATCTACAGGCAAGGGAGCGAGACGCCGCTCCGCTTTGGGCCTGATTCGGCAGTGAAGGGCAATAAGAATCAATGGCTCGCGGGTGGGGTTACGGACGGCGGTCTGTCTATCCCGCTGGTGGCGCGGTATGTAAAAACGGCGCAGACGTTCACACCGGGCTCGCTCGATGCCGGTGCCACGTTTACTTTCTCGTACCAGTAGCCGGGTTCGGACGGATGCTATTGATACGGCGCTTGGCGCAATCATGATGCTCAATTCGCCGGCGGTATCGTCGGTACGAACCGCGCTCGATGTGGCAGAAAAGCAGGCTGGACGTAAACGGCAGGAGGCGAAGCCTTTCGTCAGGTCGGCCGACACGTGGCAGCAGTTGCAAGTGATCGACGAAAACGATGCGTTTATGCTGGCGCGTGCATGGGCTCAATCCTGCGTGATTGAATTGCGGCCACCTTTGCCTGCCGGACGATGATTCGCATGCGTTGATACCCGTCGACGAGATGCATGAGCGTGCCGCGCATCGAGGTGCGGAACCATGTCCCGCCTGTCGCTCAACCTTTCGCGACGACGTCGATGCGCAGCGCGTCGCCGCCGGCGACGATCGCGAGCAGGCGATCGACGTTCGGGTGCGCGCCGGGGCGGTTGAGTGCGTCGGCGGTGTGCTCCGCGAACACGGCGAGGCCATGCTCGGCAGCCTTCGCGTCGAGCGTACCGAATGCCTGCTTCAGGTAGTGGTACACAGCGAGCGAACCCTGCTTGCCGGGCTGGTTCTCGATGCTGGCGACCACGTTGCCGTTCGCGCCGACGAGATCGATGCGCGCGATGCTGTCGATGGCCGGCAATTGCGCGAGGTTGTCCTTGAATACTGGGGTAGCTTGAATCACTGAAAACACTCCGTCGGTTCGGTCATGGGCCAATGAGCATTGGCCGGCCGTATTTTATCCGATCGGTTTCGGCGCAACGGCCGGCGCGGCCGAGCCGGTCGCGCGCCACGCGAGCGCCGCGCCGCTGCCCGCCAGCATCGCGTTTCATTACTGCCCGGCGCCAGCCGGAACGCCCGCTTCCCGCGAGCGCTCGATGTCCGGGCTGCGATACGCGCGCTCGGGAATCTCGGCGAGCCGCGACGCATGCACCTGTCGAGGCCCCAGGCCATAGAATTTCTGGAAGCTCATGATCAGCGGCGACCATTTGTCCGGATCGATGCGGTCTTGATGGCCATCCAGCAGCAGGTCCGGATGCACGTGCACGCGCTGGATGCGCAGCTCGAACAGCGTGATCTTCCCGCGCAGGTCGGGCGTTTCATCGGAGAGGCCATGCGTGGCCGCGACGACCGCTTCCAGATGTACCGGGCATTCGAGCGCGCGAGGCGGCGACACGGTGTGCGATGCCGCCTCGATGAGCCCCGCCGCCCCGAACTTGTCGGGTTCGTACACGTAGCCTCTCACGCGCTTCGATTCGGGCACCGGATGCGTGCCCGTCGTCCGTGCGATCCGGTCGACCGCGTGCGCCTGCGCGGACGACGGCAGGTTCAGCACGCATTCGCCGGTGCGCGTCAGGTTGCGGGTGGTCTGCGAGCTGGCGGCGATGCCGATCACGCCGCGCCAGCCGAGCCAGAACGCGGACGAGATCGGTGCGAGATTTGCTGTGCCGTCCGGATTCAGCGTGCTCACCAGCACGACGGGCGTGCCGAAATAGAGGATGTTCGGTTCGGTGACGCGATGCGGAGCGTTCATGGCCGGAGCCTTCGCTTCGTTGAGGGATCGGTTCGAATGCTGATCCTGTCGTGGCCGTGCGGCGCTTCGATTCTTGTCGTGTCATCCGGCGATCGACGCTGCGGCGACGCACGGAAATTGCTCGCGAAGCAGCGCTTGCAACGCGCGGCAACGGCGCGAGCATGCGCCGCGCAAACGGCCGCGAGCACATCGGCGTCGAGCATGCTTTTCCGCTACAGTAAGAAATCGCAGGCCGCGCGCCTGCCGCGCGACCGCATTCCGGAATTGCACATGAGGGCCCCGATGGATACGCCACAACGCTATACCGCCAACGCGCCGACCCGCGAGGAAGTCGAAGCACTTGCCGGCGCGACCGTCATCGAATTCGGCGCGAACTGGTGCGGCATCTGCGCGGGCGCGCAGCCCGCGATCGTGGCGTCGTTCGCCGCGCATCCCGCCGTGCGCCACCTGAAGATCGAGGACGGGCCGGGCCGCCCGCTCGGCCGCTCGTTCCGCGTCAAGCTGTGGCCGACGCTGGTGTTCCTGCGCGACGGCGTCGAGGTTGCGCGCGTCGTGCGGCCCACCGATGCCCGACAGATCGAAACCGACGGCTTTGCCGCGCTGGGCTGACGCCATGGCCATGCAACAAGCCCTCACGCATATCGCCGTCGACGCGCACGGCGGCGGCCTCGTCGAATTCACGCCGCAGGTGCGCGCGTTCGTCGACCAGCAGTCGATTCGCACGGGGCTGCTTACGGTGTTCTGCCGGCATACGTCGGCTTCGCTGCTGATCCAGGAGAACGCGGATCCGTCGGTGCAGCGCGATCTGGAACGCTACTTCGCGACGCTCGCGCCGGAAGACGAAACCCGCTATGAGCACGACACCGAAGGCCCCGACGACATGCCGGCGCACCTGCGCACGGCGCTCACGCAGGTGCAGCTGTCGATTCCGGTCGAGCATGGCCGCATGGTGCTCGGCACGTGGCAGGGGATTTATCTGTTCGAGCATCGTCGCGCGGCGCACCGGCGCGATATCGTGCTGCATCTGATCGGCGAATAGGCGGGAATGTGAGCGGGAACGCATGATGCGGCGCGCGATGCCGGGCGCGCTTGCACGCGGCATGCCGATTCAGCCGAGCAGCTTCTCGACAAGGGCGCCGAGTTCGCGCAGGTGTACCGGCTTCGGCAGGAATGCGTCGAACATCCGCTGGTTCTCGCGCAGCGCGGCCGATTCATACGCGCTGACGCCGAGGATCGCCGGATGCCGGCCGTCGGCGTCGGGTTCCGCCACCGCGCGAATGCGCCGCGCCACGTCGAATCCGCTCAGGTCCGGCAGTTCGAGATCGAGCACGACGACGTCGTAGCGGCCCGCACCGAAGCGCGCAACGCCTTCCTGCCCGGTGCCGCACAGATCGGCGTCGATGCCGAGCGCCGACAGCATCGCGCCGAGCGTTTCGCGCGCGTTGTCGTTGTCGTCGACCACCAGCGCGCGCCGGCCGCGATGCGCCAGCACGGGCGGCAGCGCGGGCACGTCGCCGGCCGCAGTGCCGGCCGTATCGACGCCAGGCACTTCGGCCGGCAGCGTCACGACGAACTCGCTGCCTTCGCCGACCACGCTGCGCACGTCCACATGCCCGCGCAGCGTCGTGACGATTTCGCGCACGACGGCGAGCCCCATGCCGATCCCGTCGACGTGCAGCCCGACCGCGTCGTTCGCGCGATAGAACGGCTCGAAGATCTTAGACAGATGCTGTTTCGCGATGCCCGCGCCGGTGTCGCGCACGGCGATCTTCACCTGCTGGCCGGCCGGCGCGTCGGCGAGCGTGATCGCCACCGTGATCGAGCCGCCGACCGTGTACTTGACCGAGTTCTCGATCAGGTTCGACAGCACCTGCCGCAGCAGCTTGCGATCGGAGCGGATCGCGAGGCCGGGCGGCTCGACGAGCTGCGTGACGGCGATCCGCTTGGCCGCGATCTTCTCGCGCAGCGGCTCGAGCGCTTCGGCGAGCAGCGGTGCGATGCCGACGGTATCCAGTTCGGCGACGCGCTTCGTCGAGCGCAGCTTGATGTAGTCGGTGAGGTCCTTGACGAGCGCTTCCAGCGACAGCGCGGAATTCTGCAGCCGCCGGATCGTCTTCAGGTTCGCATCGGACTGCGGGCGCGCGAGCAGGATCTCGATCGATCCGCAGATCGCCTGCAGCGGCGTGCGCAGCTCGTGGCTGACCATCCCGAGGAACGCATTCTTCGCCTCGATCATCTCGAACGCGCGGTCGGACGCCTTGCGTTCCGCATCGAGCGCCGCGTTTTGCCGTTCGAGCAGGTCGTCGCGCGTGCGCATCGTATAGAACAGCAGCAGGAACAGTGCGCACAGGATCACGCCGAGCACGATGCCGAGGATCAGGATCGCGCGTTGCTTGTCCTTCAATTGATGGAACGTGAAATCGCGCTGCGCCATTTCGATCGCGCGGAAGTAGTTCGCGAGGCCGTTGACCTTCGGCCAGTACGCATTTACTTCGTCGATCACCTGCCTTGCCTGCTTCGGCGAATCGCGCAGCAGCGGCACCTCGCGCTTCAGGCGCGTCATGAATTCGCCGAGCGCGTCGATCTCGTTGCGCGCGCGCGGGATGCGCAGCCAGTATTCGGACACTTCCGACGGCCGCTGCAGGAACCCGAACGACACCGACAGGCTGTCGAGCTGCATCTGTACGTGATCGAAATCGTCGTCCTCGCGCGTCGCGTAGAGAATCAGCTGCCGGTCAAAGCGCGTATAGACGTTGCGGTATTGCGCGGCGGTCCAGAACACGCCTTCGCGTGGCCCCTCGAGCACGCCCTCGTTGACCGACGCGGCGAGGAGATCCCACAGCAGGAACGCCCAGGCGGCAAACCCCATGATCCACAGCGAGCCGAGGATCAGGATGATTTTTCTGTTTTTCCATCGCCGCCGTGTCATGTCACTTCACGGTCAGACCGATGATCTGCCACGCGAACTTGGCTTCGCCGAGCGGCGTCTTCAGCTCGTCGGGGTATTGATCGCGCGGATACATGATCCACAGCGGGCCGTAGTTGTCGTTGCCGAGCACCTTGCCGTTCATCGTCCGCGCGAGGATCACGCCGTACTTGTCGGCATCGGACACGGGAATCGTGTACGTGTATTCGTCGATGCAGCGGAATTCGATCTGCGTGCCGTGCGCGCCGACCGTCTTCAGCACGTCGGACAGGCGCGGGCCGGTGAAGGTCGCCTTCGGTGTCCAGCTCGTCGACGTGACGATCGTATGCTGCGGCAACGCCATCAGCGCCTGCTCGGAAAAGACGTAGGTCATCTTCCCCTGCTGATTGCTCTTGCTGATCTTGCCGTCGACGGTGAACGTGAACGACGACGCAGCCCATGCCACGGCGGCCATCCCGAGCAGGCAGGCCGCCAGCAGGCTTTTGGTCCAGATGGTTGTAACGCGCATGTCTTTCCCTCGGTCTGGTGGTGCGTGTAGCGGATGGTCGGTCCGGTCGCCGTTCCCGGTGCCCGGTGCTCAGTTCGTCGCGGCCGCCGCGGCCGGCAGCGTGAGTTTCAGTTCGCGGGCGACTTCCGCGAACAGGATCGGCAGGCGCACCGGCTTTTCCTCGCAGCGCGCGTTGTAGTGCGACACGATGTGCGCGATCTCGTCCTCGCTCGCTTCGCCGGTCGAGATCTTGCCCGTCAGGAGGACGATCGGCGCGCCGCTGTTCTCGCTCGAGCGGATGCCGCGCACGAGTTCGGCGGCCGTCTGGTCGCCGAGCATCCAGTCGAGGATGTAGCCGTCGAAATCCTCGACTTCCAGCGCCTTGCGGAAACTCGCGCCGTCGAAGTACGGAATCGCGTTCACGCCTTTTTCGATGAAATATTCACACACCGTTTCGGCGACATCCTGCGAATCGTCGACCACGGCGATGCGTGCCGCGTACACGTTCGGCTGGGTCGAACGCAGCTCGACGACATCGACCGGATACGTGCGCCCTTCGCGCGCGTGCTGGCGCTCGGTGACGATCCATTCGCCTTGCCACTGCAACGCGACGAAATCCGTTTCGATCTGGCTGCTGGCCTTCGTCGAGATTGCGGCCCGGCAGCGAAAGCGTCGCGACTCGATCACGAGCGTCGCGTCGACCATCTCGGCGGCGGCCGGCTGCGCGCCCTTGTCGTCGAGCAGGATCGCGGGCGGCACGCCGAAGTGCGTCGCGATGTCCTGCAACTGCGACAGGTTCCACGGGATCAGGCCTTTCATCTTGCGCGTGACGACCGAGAAACTGAGGCCCAGCACATTCGCGATCGTCGTGTTGTGACTTCGCGGCGGAATGCCGTTCCGGTTCAGGAGGTCGCGCACCTTGTTGGCGGTGATGAGATCGACGTTGGCCTGCTCGGTGGTGGACATCTCGATGGGGTCTCCAGGGGGTTGGGCGAGGAAGAGCATATCAAAGCTGACGCGTCACGCAAACTTTGAAAACGCGAATGCCCTTGACATGCCGTTTTTCTCCATTATTATTGCTCACCACGTCACTATTGTTTTTTGCGTCATGTTTGAAGGTCGATGCCGGCGGCAGCCGGTACGGCGAAACGCGGCGCAATGAAGCAATGACCGAGTGATTCGAAGAGAGAACCTGAGAGAGCCTTGGGCTGCGTGTCGGCGTTGGCGGATTGTATCCGCCGCGCCGCGCGCGACCGGGTGCGAGGCGAGCTCGCGGGGGTGAAAAGCGCGAAGAATTGCGGCGCAAATAAAATCGAGGACAGTACCAATGTACCGCCGTTTACTCGCACCGGGGCTGCTGTTGCTGCTGGCCGCGTGCGCGCAGGATCCGTCCGTGACCAGCAACACGGTGCGGATCTGCGACGACACCGGTTGTTCCCATCGCCCTAAAGATCAGGTGTCCTACCAAAATAAGGACGATGCGGAAGATCGCGAAGACCCGCGCATCGCCGCGTTGAAGCAAGCCGCGAAGGCGCAGCCGAAGGCGGCCTACGATCTCGGCCTGCGTTATTTCCGCGGCGACGGCGTGCGTCAGGACAGCTACCAGGCACTCAAATGGATGCGCGACGCAGCCGAGCGCGGCGACCTGCGCGCGCAGAAGGCGCTCGGCGGTTTCTACCTGTTCGGCCTCGAGGAAATGGGCTCCGATCCGCGCGAAGCGGACAAGTGGCTGTCGATCGCGGCCGGCCGCGGCGACAAGGAATCGAAGCGGCTGCTCGAGCTCGCGCGCAAGGCCAAAAAGGAAGACGAAGAAGACTGGAAATGGCGCACGCAATGGCGTGACGTCTATTACGGCTACTGGTACTCGGGCTATCCGTACTACGGCGTCTGGAATCAGACGTACTGGTACTACTGACCGGGCATCGAGCAACGGGGGCTGCAGCGGGGAGACCACCATCGCGCGCCACACCGGGGGGCTTATCGAAGTTCGCACGGACACATAAGCCGAACAACGACTCTAATCGATCGACAACGACATGAAGACCAACCTTCTCCAACGTCTCACTCAAGGTGCGCTCGTTGCAGCGCTTGGCGTGTCCGTCGCGGGGTGCGGCGGCATGGTGACGCCCGGCGGCCAGAACGCCGGCGTGACGGGCGCCGCGGCTGGCGGCGCGAGCGCCGGCGCCGATTCGCAACTGCAGCGCTGCACGTCGCCGCTCGGCACGATCGCGGTCGATGACGGCCGCAATGCCGACTGGTGGGGCCCCTTCGGCAGCGCGACCAAGATGACGACGATCGACCCGTTGCTGCGCCTGGCGGTGCAGCAGTCGAACTGTTTCGTGATCACGTCGATCGGCAACCAGAAGAGCGACGCTCGGCTGTCGCGCATCACGCAGCTGCAGCGCAACTCGGGCGAATACCGCGCGGGCTCGAAGCAGCAGAAGGGCCAGCGTGTCGCAGCCGACTACTACATGGAGCCGCAGATCGTGATCAACGATTCGCCGATCGGCGGGATCGGCAGCATGATCGGCGGGCTGATCGGCAACGGCGCGGTGGCGGCGGTGGCGGGCCACCTGCAGACGAAGGCGTCGGTCGTGACGCTGACGCTGTTCGACGTGCGCTCGGCCGTGCAGATCGCGGCGTCGGAAGGCAGCTCGACGGCGACCAACTACGGTGCGGCGCTGGGCGGCTTCGGCGGTGGCGTGGGCGGTGCGCTCGCCGGCTTCTCGGCGACGCCGGAAGGCAAGGCGACGGTCGTCGCGTTCATCGACGCGTACAACAAGATGGTCGTCGCGCTGCGCAGCTACAAGGCGCAGGACGTCAAGGGCGGCCTCGGCCGCGGCGGTCAGCTTCAGGTCAACTGACGTCCCGGGCCGGCGGTGCGCCGCCGGCTGATTTCCGATTCGCGACTGTCCGTGCTCGCGGCGTGATCCGTGCGCTTCGGCTTCGTTCGTCCTTTTCGTTCCGAGGTGATCCCGATGAAAGCCGTTGCATTGATCGCACTGACCTGTCTGGCCCTGACCGCCTGTGGCGGCGACGACAACCCGTCGACCGGCAGCGGCTCCGGTTCGAGCAACAACGGCGGCAATGGTGGCAATGGTGGCACCGGCGGTTCGGGCGGCAGCACGCTGACGTGGCGCTACGAGGCGACGACGCCGGCGTCGGACGGCCCGAGCTTCCTGACGCTGCTCAACAGCGAAGGCGCGAAGGGCTACCGCTATCTGGGCGACTACTACTATGACGCGTCGAACGGCGGGTCGCGCTCGATCTTCGTGAACGACGGCGCCGCGCCGACCTACACGTATCAACTGCAGTCCGCGCCGGGTGACTGGACGACCTTCCTCAACCAGGCCAACACGCAAGGCACGAACGGTTACCGCTACGAAGGGCCGCTCACGTACGGCTACCTGTATCGCAAGGACGGCGGCTCGTCGGCGACGTACACGTACGCGACGGCGGCATTGCCGGCCAGCCAGGACGCGTTCGTCACCCAGGCGAACGGGCAGGGCCAGTCGGGCTACTGGTTCGTCGGCCCGATGATGGTGGGCTCGGCGCAAGCGAACCTGTACATGAAGAACAATGCGTCGGGTTCGACCTATACGTACGATGCACTGATCCCGCCAGCGAGCGTCGGCGACCTCATCGCGCAGGCCAACAGCGAGGGTGCGAAGGGTTATCGTGCGAAGGGCGAGATGTCGTTCGGCCCGGCCAATCCGACTGGCGCCGTCAATGTCACGTGGGTCTACGTGAAGGACCAGACACAGTCGCCGACCTTCACGTACCAGTCGGCCGCGATCCAGTCGACCGGCGCAGGCTTCGTCCAGCAGTCGAACAATCTTGGCGCGCAGGGCTCCGCGTATCTGGGCGACCTCGCGCTCGGCACGACGACACCGGCGATGGCGTCGTTCTATTTCAAGCCGACGAACTGCACGGGCTTCCTGTGCACGACGCTGAATCCGCTCACGCAGAACTGAGCGGCTGTTCGCATTGCAGCCGCACGACGCGGGTCGTTCTCTGCGGAACGAACCGCGTCGGTTGAATCGAGTGCCTCCGGTGCGCCACGTCATCCGTGGACGTACCTTTTGCCGCCGGCTTGCCGGCGGTATTTCGTTTACGCGTGCGCCGATCCGGCACGCCCGGAACGTCGCGTGCCGACTACCCGCGGAAATCACGTCACCCCTTTCGGAAAATCTCCGCATACGCGCTCAACGCCGGCACGCCGCCCAGGTGCGCATACAGCACCTTCGAGCCCGGCTCGAATTCGCCGAGCCGCACCTTGTCGATCATCCCGTGCATCGACTTGCCTTCATAGACGGGATCGGTCAGCACGCCTTCGAGCCGCGCGCACAGCCGGATCGCCTCGAGCGTGCCGTCGTTCGGCAGCCCGTATTCGGGGCCCGCGTAGCGCGTGTCGAGCACGACATCCTGCTCGTCGATGCGACGCCCGAGCTCGACGATTTCAGCCGTATGCCGCGCGATGCGCGTGATCTGCGCATGAGTTTTCTCCGGCGTCGCCGACGCGTCGATCCCGATCACACGATCCGCGCGCCCGTCGGCCGCGAAGCCGACGACCATGCCGGCCTGCGTGCTGCCCGTCACCGAGCACACGACGATGTAGTCGAACTTGAATCCGAGTTCTGCTTCCTGCGCGCGCACTTCTTCCGCGAAGCCGACGAACCCGAGCCCGCCGAGCGGATGCTCGGAGCATCCGGCTGGGATCGGATACGGCTTGCCGCCCGCCTGCCGCACGCTCTCCATCGCTTCTTCCCAGCTACGGCGGATGCCGATGTCGAAGCCGTCGGCAACGAGCCGCACGTCGGCGCCCATCATCCGCGATAGCTGGATGTTGCCGACGCGGTCGTAGACGGGATCGTCGTAGTTGACCCAGTGCTCCTGCACGAGCACGCATTTCATCCCGAGATGCGCTGCAACGGCCGCGACCTGACGCGTCTGGTTCGACTGGACGCCGCCGATCGACACGAGCGTGTCCGCACCCTGTGCGAGCGCGTCGGGGATCAGGTATTCGAGCTTGCGCGTCTTGTTGCCGCCGAACGCGAGGCCGCTATTGCAGTCCTCGCGTTTCGCATACAGCTCGACCTTGCCGCCGAGGTGCGCGCTCAGGCGCTTGAGCGGCTGGATGGGCGTGGGGCCGAACGTCAGTGGATAACGGGGGAAGCGTTGCAGGTTCATCGATTTTTGTCTCCGGAAAGGCGGGGTTGGCGCGGGCATCGGTGTGTTCGGGAGGGGCGGCACGCCGTGTCCCGATGGAAAAATGATAGGCAAGCACGCACGAAATGAGCTTGCGAAATAAATATCGTCGGCCTACGTTAATAACGAATCGAGTGCTGATCAAGCAATTCAAGTTCGAAAAAATTGAGGAAGACGCAATGAAATTAACTGGAAGACCAGCGACGCCTGCCGATGCCGTGCCCGCGCTCGATCGCATCGATCGCGCGATCCTCAGGCAGCTTCAGCAGGACGCGTCGATCTCGAACGTGAGCCTCGCCGCGAAGGTGAAGCTGAGCGCGCCGGCGTGCCTGCGGCGCGTCGAGCGGCTCAAGGAAACGGGGATGATTCGCGGGATCGTCGCGCTGCTCGATCCGAAGCCGCTCGGGGCCGGCATGCTCGTCGTGATCGGCTTCGTGCTCGACCGCTCGACACCAGAAGCGTTCGCCGCGTTCGAGAAGGCCGCGCAGAAGGTGTCAGGGTGCGTGGAGTGCCACGTCGTGACCGGCGAGTTCGATTACTTCATGCTCGTGCGCACACGCGACAACGAGAGCTTCAATCGGCTGCATGCGGAACAACTGATCTACCTGCCCGGCGTGCGGCAGGTGCGCTCGTTCATGGTGCTCAAGGAGATTCTGTCGACGCATGCGCTGCCGGTGTAGCGCCGCCTGCGGGACGAGTGGCCGGCGGAAACGGCAACTATCGATGGCGCTGCCTGACAGGACAGCGCATCGTAGCGGAAATGAATTGAGTGCCTAGCGCTGCCAAGGCGCCGTGCCGGGCTGCTGCACAGTCTTGCCGAGTCGTTCGCGAGCGTCACGCACGATAGTCGCATCGAGTTCTCCGTCATCCGCCAGCGCCTTCAGCGCGGCGAGCACGATGCTCGCACGATCGACCTCGAAGAACGCGCGCAGCGCGTCGCGCGTGTCGCTGCGGCCGAACCCGTCGGTGCCGAGCGTCACGTAGCGGCGCGGCACATACGCGCGGATCAGTTCGGGCACCGCGCGTACATAGTCGGTTGCGGCGACCACCGGCCCGCGCGTCGTGGCGAGCGCGGCGGTGACGAACGGCGTCGAGTGCGCGTCGTCGTCGAGCCGCGTGCGACGCTCGGCTTCCATCCCGTCACGCTGCAGTTCGCTGAAGCTCGTGACGCTCCACACGGCCGCATCGATACCCCAGTCGTCCTTCAGCATCCGCTGCGCGGCGAGCACTTCGCCGAGTATCGCGCCCGAGCCGAGCAACTGCACGCGTGCCGTCGCGTTCGAACCGGACGGCAGCCGGTGCATGCCCTTCAGGATGCCTTCGCGCCGCGCGGCCGGCTCGTCGTCGGGCATCGACGGCTGCGCGTAGTTCTCGTTCATGACGGTCACGTAATAGAACACGTCGCGCTGCTGCTCGACCATCTCGCGCATGCCCGCATCGACGATCGTCGCGACTTCGTACGCGAACGCCGGATCGTACGCGCGGCAGTTCGGAATCGTCGACGCGGCGAGGTGGCTGCTGCCGTCCTGGTGCTGCAGGCCCTCGCCGCCGAGCGTCGTTCGCCCGGACGTCGCGCCGACGAGGAAGCCGCGCGAGCGCTGGTCGGCGGCGGCCCAGATCAGGTCGCCGATGCGCTGGAAGCCGAACATCGAGTAGTAGATGTAGAACGGCAGCATCGGCAGGTCGTGCACGCTGTACGACGTCGCGGCGGCGATCCACGACGAGATCGCACCCGCTTCCGAAATGCCTTCCTCGAGGATCTGGCCGCGCGTGTCCTCGCGGTAGTAGAGCATCGAGCCGAGGTCTTCCGGCTCGTAGCGCTGGCCGAGCGGCGAGTAGATGCCGACCTGCCGGAACAGGCTGGCCATGCCGAACGTGCGCGCTTCGTCGGCCACGATCGGCACGACGTGCGAGCCGATGTCGCGATCCTTGATCAACGCGGCGAGCATGCGTACGAGCGCCATCGTCGTGGACATCTCGCGGCCGGCCGCGTGCAGCGCGAACGCGCCCCAGGCCGGCATCGAAGGGACGGTCAGCCCCTTCGATGCCGCTATCCGCCTTCTGGGCAGATAGCCTCCCAGGGCAGCCCGGCGGGCATGCAGGTAACGCATCTCCGGGCTGTCTTCCGCTGGCTTGTAAAACTTCAACTGTTCGACGTCGCTGTCCGACAGCGGCAACCGGAAGCGGTCGCGGAACGCCTTCAGATCGTCGACGTCGAGCTTCTTTTGCTGATGGGTCGTCATCCGGCCCTGGCCGGCCGCGCCCATCCCGTAACCCTTCATCGTCTTCGCGAGGATCACGGTCGGCTGGCCGCGGTGCGCGAGCGCACGCGCATACGCGGCGTGCAGCTTGCGTGCGTCGTGGCCGCCGCGGCGCAGGCGGTCGATCTCCGCATCGGTGAGCTGCGCGGCGAGCGCTTCGAGCGCGGGGTCCTGGCTGAAGAAGCGCGCGCGGTTGTATGCGCCGTCGTTCGCGGAGAAGGTCTGGAACTGGCCGTCGACGGTGCCGGCGAACGCGCGTGTCAGCGCGCCCGCGTGATCGCGCGCGAACAGCGGATCCCAGTCGGAGCCCCACAGCACCTTGATCGTGTTCCAGCCGGCGCCCGCGAACTGCGCTTCGAGTTCGTCGATCACGCGGCCGTTGCCGCGCACCGGGCCGTCGAGCCGCTGCAGGTTGCAGTTGATGACGAACACGAGGTTGTCGAGCCCCTCGCGCGCGGCGAGCGACAGCGCGCCGAGCGATTCGGGTTCGTCCATCTCGCCGTCGCCGAAGAAGCCCCACACGGTGCGGCCCGCGGTGTTCGCGAGGCCGCGATGCTGCAGGTAGCGCATGAAGCGCGCCTGGTAGATCGCGTTGATCGGGCCGATCCCCATCGAGCCGGTCGGGAACTGCCAGAAATCGGGCATCAGCCACGGGTGCGGATATGAGCACAGGCCCGGGCCGGCGATTTCGCGGCGGTAATGCTTCAGGTGATCCTCGCTGAGGAAGCCTTCGAGATACGCGCGCGCATAGACGCCCGGCGACGAATGCGGCTGGAAGTACACGAGATCGCCGCCGCCCGTGCCGGGTGCGTCGCCGGTCGCGGGCGACGCCGCGCGGAAGAAGTGGTTGAAGCCGGTTTCGAACAGGTCGGACGCCGACGCATAGCTCGCGATGTGGCCGCCGAGCTCGCCGTACGCGCGATTCGCGCGCACGACCATCGCGAGCGCGTTCCAGCGCAACGCGGCCGACAGCCGTTCCTCGAGGTCGAGGTCGCCCGGATACGGCGGCTGCTCGGCGAGCGCAATCGTGTTCAGGTAGCGCGTGACGGGTGCGCGCGGCGACGCGAGGCCGGTTGTGCGCGCATGCTCGGCGAGCCGGTCGAACAGGTATTGCGCGCGGTCGCGGCCGACGTGCGCGACCACCGCATCGAGCGCCTCGAGCCATTCGGCGGTTTCTTCCGGATCCTCGTCGGCGCGCGCGAGGGCCGCGCGCTGCGCGTGTTCGATACCGTTCGACAGATCCGTCATGCGAGTCTCCCGCGCGCCCGGGGCGGCACGCATCAATGGGACTCATGCTACGCGTCGCTTCGCAAAATATGCGTCTGATTTCATTGTGAATTTGCCGCCGGATAGTGTAAATATTCCGGATTCTCCACGAGATCAGGAATATCCAGACTATGAGCACCTCCCCCAAGCGGCTGGACCGCATCGACATCGGCATCCTGAACCAGCTTCAGCAGAACGCGCGGATCACGAACGCGGAACTCGCGCGCGCGGTGAACCTGTCGGCCACGCCGTGCTTCAACCGCGTGCGTGCGCTCGAGAAGCTCGGGCTGTTCCGGCAGCAGGTCACGCTGCTCGATCCCGAGCCGCTCGGCCTGCGGATCAACGTGTTCATCCAGGTCAGCCTCGAGAAGCAGGTCGAGGACGCGCTGCAGCGCTTCGAGGAGGCGATCTCGCAGCGGCCCGAGGTGATGGAGTGCTACCTGATGTCGGGCGACGCCGACTATCTGCTGCGCGTCGTGATGCCCGACATGCGTACGCTCGAGCGTTTCATCATCGAGCGGCTCACGACGATTTCGGGCGTGTCGAACATCCGGTCGAGCTTCGCGCTGAAGCAGGTGCGCTACAAGACCGCGCTGCCGTTGCCGGCGGCGGGGCTCACGCTCGTCGATCCGGACGAGTCCGCGTCCGACTGGAGCTGAGTGCGGCGCCTGTCAGCCTGTCCGTTCGCCGAGGGGTCGATAACGAAACGATGACAGCCGCCGCGCGGCGCGGCGACGCATCGAACCAATCGCGTGCGGGCGCCTCATACGGCAGTCGGCCCGGTTGCACCGTCGCGACGCGGCGCGGGCGAGTCGCGTATGCTCGTCCGGTCGGCGATGCGTGCGAGCGCACGGCCGGTTCATGCATGTCTCGATCAATCAACGAGTGAGGGCGTGATGGCAAGACAGACGATGGCGGAATACCTGGCGAAGACGCTGGCGGCAGCGGGCGTCGAGCGCATCTGGGGCGTGACGGGCGACAGCCTGAACGGGTTGTCGTTCAGCCTGAGCCAGATGGGCTCGATCCGCTGGATGCATACGCGTCACGAGGAAAGCGCCGCGTTCGCGGCCGGCGCGGATGCGGCATCGACCGGCCGGCTCGCGGTATGCGCGGGCAGTTGCGGCCCCGGCAACCTGCACCTGATCAACGGCTTGTACGACTGCCACCGCAATCACCAGCCGGTGCTCGCGATCGCCGCGCACATTCCGTCGACGGAGATCGGTCTCGGCTACTTCCAGGAAACCCATCCGCAGGAACTGTTCCGCGAATGCAGCCATTTCGCGGAACTCGTGACCAACGCGTCGCAGTTCCCGCGCGTGCTCGCGCGCGCGATGCGCACGGCGATCGAGGAACGCGGCGTCGCGGTGATCGTGCTGCCGGGCGATATCGCGCTCGGCGACGGCCCCGAAGAAGCGCCCGCGTGGAGCGAGTCGGCGCCGCCGTCGATCCTGCCGGCCGACGCCGATCTCGACCGGCTCGCGGCGCTGCTCAATGCATCGGACGCGGTCACGCTGCTGTGCGGCAGCGGCACGCAGGGCGCGCACGACGAAGTGGTCGCGCTGGCCGACACGCTCGGCGCGCCGGTCGTGCATGCGCTGCGCGGCAAGCAGTTCGTCGAATGGGACAACCCGTTCGACGTCGGGATGACGGGGCTGATCGGCTTCAGCTCGGGCTATCACGCGATGGAATCGTGCGACACGCTGCTGATGCTCGGCACGGATTTCCCGTACCGGCCGTTCTATCCGGCGAACGCGAAGATCGTGCAGATCGACTGGAAGGGCTCGCAGCTCGGACATCGCGCGCCGCTCGCGCTCGGGCTCGTCGGCACCGTGAAGGAAACGATCGCGGCGCTGCTGCCGCGCCTCACGCGCAAGACGCAGCGGCGCTTCCTCGAGAACGCGCTGAAGCACTACGCGGCCGCGCGCAAGGGGCTCGACGATCTCGCGGTGGCGGAGCCGCCGGGACGCGCGATCCATCCGCAATATCTGACGAAGATCGTCGACGAAGTCGCGGCCGACGATGCGATCTTCACGGCCGACGTCGGCACGCCCACATTGTGGGCTGCGCGCTACCTGACGATGAACGGCAAGCGCCAGCTGCACGGCTCGTTCAATCACGGCTCGATGGCCAACGCGATGCCGCAGGCGCTCGGCGCGCAGGGCGCGCATCCGGGGCGGCAGGTCGTGTCGCTGTCGGGTGACGGCGGGCTGTCGATGCTGCTCGGCGATCTGCTGAGCGCGCGGCAGCTCAACCTGCCGATCAAGATCGTCGTCTACAACAACAGCCTGCTCGGCTTCGTGTCGATGGAACTGAAGGCGGCCGGCTATCTCGATACCAACGTCGACCTGAGCCCGACCGATTTCGCGGCGATCGCGAAGGGCGCGGGGATCTTCAGCGTGCGCGTCGAGCATTCGGAGAACGTCGAGCACGCGCTGCGCACCGCGTTCGCGCACGACGGGCCGGCGGTCGTCGACGTCGTCACGTCGAAGTACGAACTCGCGATGCCGCCGAAGATCGAGATCGCGCATGCGAAAGGGTTCAGCCTGTTCATGCTGCGCGCGATCCTGAGCGGGCGCGGGGACGAGATCGTCGAACTGGCGCGGACCAACCTACGGTGAGTGGCAGGTGAGGTGGCGGGGCGGCGCGTACCGTCAATCGGTCAACGTGTCGCCCCCGGCAGCCGTCCATTCGCGCACGGCCTGCACGAACAGTCGCAGCGCGGCCGGCGGATGGCGGATCCGACCGGATGACAGGTTGCGGGCGATCGCGGCGTCGTTCATCGCGTTCTCGAGCGCGGCGACGGCGGGCCCGCCCGCACGGCAGCACGGCGGCGAGCGCTACCCCGCGCAGCTTCAGCAGCGCGTCGACCGCTGAGCGGGTGTTCGGCGGCGGCATGCCCGCCTCGATGGCGCAATCAGGCACAATCTTCATGTCGCCTTAAGTTTGCGTTTCCTAGAATCGATTGATCGCCGCTTCGCCGCGGCGGATCGATTTGTCGAGGAGGATGCACGTGAAAATGCCCGGTGTCGTCGTACCCCTGTTCCCAACGCTCATCGGCACGTCGAAGCTGAACGCGCAACCGCGCAAGGTGGGCCGATGATCTGGCCGAACGCGTTGCGCGTCTCGGCATTGTTCGTACGCGAGTGGGTCGGCCGCCCGGCCGCGGTGGGCGCGTTGTGCCCGAGTTCGCGGCATCTGGCGCGCGAGATGGCCGATGTGGTGCCGGATGGCGACGGACTCGTCGTCGAGCTCGGCGGCGGCACCGGCGCGATCACCGCCGCGCTGCTCGAGCGCGGCGTCGCGCCGCGGCGCCTCGTCGTCGTGGAGCGGTCGCCCGCGTTCGTCCAGCACCTGCGGCGGCGCTTTCCCGGTATCTCGATCGTGTCGGGCGACGCTCGACAGCTCGAGCGCCTGCTGCCGAGCGACGCGCGGGTCGACGCAATCGTGTCGTGCCTGCCGCTGCGCACGCTGCCGCGCCAGGATGTGACGGCGATCGTCAGTCAGTGCCAGCGCGTGCTGGCGGTCGACGGTGTGATGATCCAGTTCACCTACGACCTGCGATCGCCCGACCGTCATCCGCTCGGCGATCCGGCATTTGTTGCCCACGCCAGCCGGATCGTGTGGGCAAATATTCCGCCCGCGCGCATCGTGACGATGCGCCGCGCCGCCATCGGAGAAGTGGCGTGATGTCGGTGTGATACCGCGCTTCCTTTCATCGACCCTGCAAGTGCTTCCGGATGCGGCTCATGCCGCAGCGTCCGGCATGCGTGGCGCAGGTCGCGACGCGGCCTGCCGGATGAAGCGGTCGAGCGGTGTCGCATAGCCGCGCGCGATGACCGCGCTCAATCCGGCCGACAACACCAGATAGGCGACGAGCAACACGAGCTTGTCAAAGCCGTGCATGGCGGACGGCGGCCATACCGTGCGCAGCGCGCCGCGTATCGGCGGAGCATGGGCGGTGGTCCTGTCAGCGTTGACGGGAACCGGCAGCGCCACCCCCGCTACGTATCGATCATCCCGCATGCCGTTTTTTGCACCGCAACCCCGTTTTTTTGCACGGTATTGATGCAGTGCCTTCTAAACTGGGTTCGTCAGGCTGGGAACGCCGATTGCTTGCAGGTAGATTCGTCGCCGTTTTATCGGCCGCGGTGCTTCGCCGGCCGGTCGGGGCGGACGTTTGTGCGCCGCGTCGAATGCGGCGCTGCCTTCGCCAAGGAGGATCCATGTACCTCACGGAAGAAGTACACACCGCGCGCCCCGCTAGCCGTCGCGTGCGCGTGGTGACACTGCCGTCGAGCAGACAGCTCGCCCGGCAGTTGCTGGTGACGGTTCGCGCGGCGGACGTGCTGCTGCGCCAGGCGATCCGCTTGCCGGATCGCCATCAATGGTCGGTCGACATCGAACGCGTCGACGCGGCCGGCGGCCCGCTGGCCGCGTGGGATTCGCACGTGACGTTTCGCATCGCGAAGGTATTCGAGCCGGGTGTCGACGCGAACTCGCGCGCCGGCGATCCCGAGCAGGTAGCAGTCGAGATCCGGCTGTTTCTGCCCGAGCAGGCGTATATGGGCGAGCAGCGCGTCGGCATCTTCGGTCGACGGCACGGCAACCGGTTCGGCGCGACGCTGTCGGTGACGGCCGGGTCGCAGTGGGGCGGCCGACGCAACGAATGCGTTCCGCCGGCCACGCGGCACGTGCACGGCGACACGCTCGAGGCGCTCGTCGACACCGTGGCAGGCATCGTCAACGCCGCGTTGCTCGCGGCCGGCCATCCGCGGCCCGGCGGTTCGTGACGGCGCTGGCGGCGCCCGCCCGCTCACACTTCAGGCATCGCCGGCCTGGCCGGTTTGCCGCTGCAGGTCTTCCATCAACTGATCCGCGAGAAAGTCGCAGGGCGGACGCTTCGATTTCGTGCTGCGCGCGAGGATCAGCTCGAGCGGCGGCAGGTCGGGCAACCCGTGCGAGCGGCCGAGCATCGACAGCTGCGCGGGAATCGCGCAGCGCGCGAGCGGCGCGACCGCGAGGCCTGCCTCCACCATGCTCAGCAGCCCGAGCAGGCTCGGGCTTTCATAGGAAGTGCGGAACGGCAGCTTCGCGCGCTCGAGGCTGCGGATCGCGTTCTCGCGCGCGACGCTGCCCGGCATGAACACCGCGATCGGCAGCGGCCGTTCTTCCCATACGCGCGGCCCATTCGTCATCGCGGCCCACGCCATCGGCTCGTGGCGGATGAAGTCGCCGGACAGCCCCTTGATGCGCGTGCCGCAGACGAGATCGACGGTGCCCTCCTTCAAGAGCGGCGCGAGCGCGCTGCTCGGCAGCCCGATCACCTGGATCTCGACCTTCGGATAGGTCGCCGAGAACTTCTTCAGCACCGAAGGCAGCAGCGACGACGCATAGTCGTCCGGCACGCCGATCACCACCTTACCGGTCACTTCCGGCCGCACCACGGCCGCCCACGCCTCGTCGCGCAGCGCCAGCATTCGTCTGGCGAATCCGAGCAAGACCTCGCCTTCGCGCGTCAGCACGATGCTGCGCGGCTTGCGCATGAACAGCGGCCGGCCGATCGCGTCCTCGAGGCTCTTGATCTGCATGCTCACGGCCGACTGCGAGCGGTTCACCGCTTCGGCCGCGCGGGTCATGTTGCCGGTTTCCGCGACGGCGACGACGGTGGCCAGCACGTCGTGATCGAGCATCTTCATCGGTATCAGGAAAACTGAACGTAACGATCAGCATTATGCGTTTTTATTGTCGCTGTGTGTCTGCCATAGTGGAATCGAGCCCGCCGTATCGTTCGATGTGGTGCGGCAATCAGCCGGCGTGCCGGCATGCAGCGTTCAACAGGGAAGAGTGGTGTATCGATGATGGATCATCCGTTGCGCGCCGCACTGGCCGCCGAATTGCATGCCCGGCCGTTCCTGCGGCTCGCCGAGGCTGTATCGCTCACGCATTACGCGATCTACACCGACGGCCAGCCCGACATCCACGAAACGCTGCTGCACGCGCTGTGCCGCGACACCGGCATCGCCGTGCCGCAAGACGGCGCGACCCACTACGCGGTGCAGTCGCCGTGCGGCTGGCATCTGAAGTGGGAGCGCCACACCGAATTCTCGACCTTCACGTTCGTCGCGCCGCGTCGCGACACCGGCTATTTCGACGATCTCGCGATCGACGGGATCCCGGCCGCATGGTTCGCGCGGCTTGCGGGCATCCGCTTCGTCGCGGTGCGCATGGAGTTGCTGTCGGGCGATGCCGCGCGGCTCGTGTGCGGCGACCTGCGCCGCTGGATCGACGGGCCCGCGCTCGTCGGCAGCAACGTGCTCGGCGGGGGCAAGGTGTTCTGCGACTGGCACGTGCGCGACGACGGCTTCATGCGCTTTCTCGTCGTCGACGAGGATTTCCGCGAGGAGCAGGGCGGCCGGCTGCTGCAGCGTCTGTATGAAATCGAGACGTACCGGATGATGGCGCTGCTCGCGTTGCCGGTCGCGCGGAGGATGAGCCGCGAACTCGACGAGATTCACGCGGCGCTGCATGCGCTGATGCAGCGGATGGACGCGAGCGGCGCCGACGGCGACGACGCGGCCCTGCTCGTGAAGCTCACGCATCTGGCGGTGCGGGTCGAAGCGCTGTCGGGGTCCGGCGGCCGCTTCAGCGCGTCGCGCGCATACGAAAAGCTCGTGCTGGCGCGCATCCAGGAATTGCGCGAGGAGCGCATCGAAGGGATGCCCACGATCGCGGAATTCATGGAGCGGCGCTTCGCGCCGGCGATGGAAACCTGCCGCAGCGTGTGGGCGCGTCATGAGCAGATCGCCGCGCGGATTGCGCGAGCGGTCGACCTGCTGCGCACGCGCGTGAATCTTGCGCAGGAAAAGGACGTCACGCGGCTGCTAGTCGGTATGGAGCGGACCGCGCGCAATCAGCTTCATCTGCAGCACGCCGTGGAAGGGCTCTCGGTGGCAGCCATTTCGTACTACGTGCTGTCGCTTGCGACCGCGGCGTTCAAGGCGCTGCATGTGATGAACCTGCCGGTCGATCCCGAACTGGCGGAAGGCCTGCTGATCGCGCCGGTCGTGTTCGCGGTGATTCACATCACGCGACGCACGCGTGCGCAGCTCGCGCGGTCGGAGGCCGCGCATGACGGTGCATCCGTGCCGACGGTGCGTGCGGCGGCGTTGAAGCAGGCGAATTAGAACATCAATGACATATCAAAAGGAGTGGAGATGACTTTTACGCAAACGCAAGCTCGGTTTTTCACTGGCCTCGATGCATTCGACGAGCCGATGTGGGACGAATCCGGCGCGCCGGAAGAAGTGCACGTGACGTCGTATCAGGCGGTGCTGCAGGAGCCGATGACGTCGCTCGTCGGCGGTACGATGGATCGGCCGGATGTCGCGGCGGTGGCGATTCTTGGGTATAACTGACGCGGGATTGAATGTGGGCGCCACCCGGTCGCGTATGCGCCGGGTGGTTTCGCATTGCCTGCTGGCGTGGCAGGGGATGGTATTGCTCCGGGCAGCTGCTCAGTCGCCGGAGAGATCGCCGATCGAAGCGCCGTGCGGAATCTGGCCGGATGTGACCTGCCTGATGTATTCGTCCTGCGTATCCTTGATGTTCTTCGACACATTGTCGAGGACTTTCTTGACGTAGTCCTTTGCCGCGTCGGTCTTGCGCGCGACCCAACCTTTCTCCTCGATTTCGCGAAGCTGCATGAATACGCCGTCGCCGAGCGACACATTGTTGAGCCGGGTAATCGTGTTGTGCACGAAGTTGTCGAAGAACGCGATCACTTCCGGTGACAGCTTCGGCGGATGTACCCATGCGGTAGCCAATGCTCGCACCGTCTTGTCCGAAATGTCGTCGACCGTACGGCGCTCGCCGAAGGTGAGCTGCGGAACCTTGGAGGTAGGATCCTGGCTCTTGTAGTACCAGTCACGGCCTTCGTAGTTCGGCAACCCACCACCGTGCGGGAAGACGGCGTTGTAGACGTTGGCGTCCACGGTGTTGATGAACAGGTTGTTGCCGGTACTTTCGTGCGCAGTGCGATCGTGGACATGACGTGCCCATGACACGAACAATTTCTGGTGTTCGAGGAAGTGCGTTTCGAGTGGGCCGTTCGATTTCGGCAGCATGGCGGTATACGCGCCGAACAGGTCGTTGACGTTGAGATCCTTGCCGTTGACATTGACGGTCTTCCGATAGTCGAATTCGCGTGCGGCTATTGGCGAGACCGTCCGCAACTTCGCAAGCGGCAGCATCGGTACGCCGGCCGACCACGCGCGGTCCAGCATGTTGCGGGCGGATACGCGCGCGAGTTCGGCCGATTTCTGATCCTCTCCTTCAACGAATCCGCCGCCGACATCCGACTGACTGCCTGGATAGACGATTTCCTGAAGATTGGCGTGATCCGCCGATTTCCGGGGCGAATCCAGATTCTTGTAAAAGCGCAGCTCGGTCGCGGCGACGTGGTGGACGATCGACTTGAATTCCTTCTGGATATCGAATTGACCGAGCGATTGCTTGGACAGTGCGACGAAAAGGCTCAATCCCTTGATGCTGAGGCTGGCGACTTTCCCCTCTCCGGGAACGACACTCAGCACCGGCGCGACGACTTTGGCGAAAATCGAATCCGCGTATGAAGTCGATACGCAGTCGAAGAGTCCCATGAAATCGAACTGGACTTCGATTCCGTCGTAAGTGATTTTCCCGTCCTTCTTCTTGCAGGCCTTTTCGATCAGTTCGTTCGCGAACTTCCGGGCAATGACGCCGCCACGGTCATAGCCGAACAGTGACACACGGATGCGCTTGATTTCGCGATTGTCGGCTGCCCGTGCATGATCGACGTTGCCCTTGAAATCGGCGATCGCCTTGTTGACGCGTGCATCGAAACCCGTGCCCATGTAGCCGGCCGCGAATTCGCTGTCGCGGACGACCGGGACGGAGTCTGCCGCGATCGTCACGGCGGCCGGCAGCAGATCGGCGCCGACTTTCTTAGGCGTCAGCGATTTCCTGATCTGGCCTCGCGCGGTCTCGCCCGCATGGTCCAGTCCGTCCAGGATCGACGACTTGCCTCGCGTCAGCAGGCCTTTGTCCGCAGCGGTGTCGCGAAATCGCTGGCCAATGTCGGCGGCGATCTTCTTGCCCGGCTCCTTGATCACCTTGCTGTCGGCTTCCTTGAGGAGTGCGTTGCTGGAGTCGGTCACGATCTTCTTGGCCGTACCGACGGTTTTCACCGACAGGTCGCGACCCATGCCCTCGTAATACATCTTGTAGATGCCGAACTCGTCGCTGCTGTCCGCATGCGCGTTGAAGAGGCGCGCGATATTCGACAGTCGATCGGTGTCAGTCATTCCTTGCGCGAAACCGTCGAAGAAGAAGCTTTGATAGATCTCCTGATTGCAGCGGAAGCACGGACTCGGCGGATCGGCCGGCAATTGAGCACTGACGCTCGCGGCGCGTGCGATGCGAGACGCTGCGGCGCCGGATTCGGATTGGTTTTGCGTGGCACCTTGCGCGGCTGCGGTTCCATTCGGCATGATTTCCTCGCTCGACTAGTTGTTGGCGCGCATGCGCGGCATCGTCGGATACTTGACCCATTGGGCTTCAATCTTGCGGCCGGACAGAAAATGAAACTCGATATAGCCGTCACGCTTGTCCGGCAACTCCGGGACGGCGATGTCCGTCTCGTAGATTTCCGGCGACATGTTCTTTGCATCTTCCTCAGGCGTCAGATCGTATGTGACCTTGAGGTGCCAGGTCTTCTTGTTGCGCGGCACTTCCATGCAGCAGACCGTACCGCCGCCACCGCCGAACTGGCGGGCGTGCACGCTGCCGGCGCCGAAGCCGTCGACGACAAAGTTGTAGACGCCACGGTCGGTGTAGTTGAAACCCACCACGTGATAGGGGCCGTAGCTGGCGGTCTGTGCATGCACCCACCATGCGCCACCCAGCAGCACGACGGCGACGACGATCGGGTTGCGAATGAGGCGGCGAAGAAAATTCGGCATGTCGTTGTTCCTGTCGTTTAATTCGTCGCGAACGACGCATTGCTAGTTGTATTTGGGTTGCGTGGATCTGTCGGGGACTCGACCCATTTGGCTTCGATCTTGCGATCAGGCAGGAAATGGAATTCGATGTATCCCTGCGATTTGTTCGGCAAGGCTGGTACAGGAATGTCCGTTTCGTAAACGTCAGACGGCAAGTTGTTCTTGTACTGCTCCTGGGTCAACTCGTACTCAATCTTGACGTGCCAGATCTTTTTGCCCCGCGGGACTTCCATGCAGCATACGGACTTCCCACCGCCGCCAGGTTTGTGGGCGGTAGAGCCGCCGGCCCCGAATCCGTCGATCGTGAAACTGTAGATGCTTCTGTCCGTATAGTTGTATCCGATGACGCGATACGGGCCGTAGTTCGCGGTTTGCGCATGCGCCCAACATGCCCCGCCAAGTAGCAGCACGGCGATCCCGATCGGGTTGTGAATGAGGCGGCGAAGAAGATCCTGCATATTGGTGTTCCAGCCGCTCAGTTCGTCGTGGACGACGCGTTGTGCGTTGTACTCGAGTTGTGCAGGCCCGCCGGATACTTTACCCATTTGGCTTCGATCCGGCGATCAGGCAGAAAATGAAATTCGATGTATCCGTCGTGTTTGTTGAGCAACGACGGGGCAGGAATGTCAGTTTCGTATACGTCGTTCGGCAAATCTTTTTTGTACTGCTCCTGTGTCAGTTCGTAGGCGATCTTGATATGCCACATTTTCCCGTTTCGCGGCACGCTCATGCAACATACCGTTCCTCCACCGCCACTGGATTCATGCGCGTTGACACCGCCGGCTCCGAATCCATCGATCGTAAAAAACGCAATGCTTCGATCGGTGTAGTTGAAACCCACGACGCGATAAGGCCCGTAGCTCGCCGTCTGCGCATGCACCCCCCATGAACCCGCGAGCAGTAGCGCCGCGATCGCGATCGGGTTACGAATGAGGCGGTGCAGAAAATTCAACATGTCGATGTTCTTGCCACTCAGTTCGCAGACAACGCATTGCCCGTAGTATTCGGGTTGCGTGGATCTGTCGGGGATGCCGCCCATCGCGCCTCGATCTTATGTTCCGGTCGGAAGTAAAACTCGATATACCCGCCATGCTTGTCGGGAAGCGGCGGAATGGCGATGTCCGTTTCGAAAACGTCGTTAGGCAGGTTGTTCCTGTACTGCTCGGGCGTCAATTCGTACCGAAGCTTGATGTGCCAGGTCTTCTTGTTGCGCGGGACTTCCATGCAGCACACGGTTCCACCGCCACCACCGGGTTCGTGTGCGCGAACGTTACCTGCACCAAATCCGTCAATGTTGACGCTGTAGATACTGCGATCGGCGAAGTTGTATCCGATGACGCGGTATGGGCCATAGCTCTGAATCTGAGCATGCACCCACCACGCGCTACCAAGTAGTCCGACGGCGACCACGATCGGTTCGCGAACGATACGGCGCATCACGCTCAAGATGTCCATGATTCCATCGATCGATCCATCAAATTCGCCCGTCTAGCGGGGGTCCGGAACATGCGCGTCGATCCGGCGAGCAACCCATTGCGGGACGATGCCGCTACCGCCTTGGGACTCGTTCGCATACGCGCCTCCAGCACCGAAATCATCGATCGGATAGCTGTAGACGCTGCGATCGATGTGATTGAAACTGATGACCTGATACGGACCGCTGACTTCCGCCTGTGCATGCAATCCGCACAGTCCGCCCGCGATCATCACCGCCATTGCAATCGACCGAGGAGTCACACGACGTATTCCGCTCAACATCCCCATTCCCCCGCCGTTCAACCGACATCAGGCAGCACACCCACCGCCGCCATCGTTGCCGATTGCCGTTCGGCTGCATAGCCGGCCAGCGGATGCCCGTCCAGTAGTTCCGTCCATACTTCCGTATCGACGTCGCCGAGCGACTCCGACAACGGCGGCGGATCGTCCCCGCGCGCCGCGATCTTCCCGGCAATCGCCGGATGCGCGTCGAACGCCGGATGCACGTTCATCCCGATCAGCACAAAGTACGCGAGATCGTTCTCGTTCACGAGCCCATGCTGTTCCCGCGCTCGGGCGACCATGTCCTTCACATAGCGAATGCCCCAGCGGTCCGGCACCGCTGACATCGGCGGCAGCAGTTCGTCGCGCAACTGGAAATAGAGCGTCTCGGCGAACCCTTCGCGGGCGAGCGCGTCGTATTGCGCGTCCGTGAACACGATCGGCGTCGCGGCGGGCGCGGGCAGCGGCCCTCGTTCGTCGCCCGCCACGGCCTCCCACGGATCGAACCGGTAACGCAGTTCGACGAACGCGGCCAGCAGTTCGCGGCGCTGCGCGGGCGTCAGGATCGGCAGGAGGTTCTCGAGGACCGACGGATCGTAGTAGCGCAGCAAGGCCTGTCGCGTATCGGGCAGCGTGACCTCGGCAAGCGGATGCAGGTAGGCCGCGAGTTCGGACACCGCATGACCCGTCGCGAGCCACACGACGAGGTCCGACTCGCCGCCGGCATTCAGCAGGTCCAGCATCATCGCGTGCGATGCCTTGTCGTCTGCGCTCAGGTCGAGCAGGAACGGACCGATTTCAGGCCGCGACGCCTCGAGCATCGTGTCGGGGTACAGCGATTGCCATGCAAGGCCCCGCGCACGCGCGGCGTCGAGCATGGTGTCGTCCAGCGCGCCGTCGACGAGCGCAATCAGACGCAATGAGCGCGTGTGCCCGGCCTGCCGCGTGCGATGCCAGTCGCGCATGTCGTCGTGCCGTTGTGTGGCACTCGTGCGCGGCCATTGCGCCGGCAGTGGCAGCGCGCGGGTCAGATCGCGAAACGGCTTCATGGAGGCTGCGTCGTTCATGTGCGGGGCGTCAGTGCGGATTTCATTTTCGCGGCGCTGCGACGACATTCCGAACATACGCCTTCGGGCAGGCGTGGCAGCGGATAGTCGATGCTGGTCGGGCCCGAGAAGCTGTGGTTACCTCCCTTGAAATCCACTTTCCCGGGCGCGTGGATCTCGATGCTACCGTTACCGATGCGAATGTATGCACCGCCAGACGTCAACAGGATCGGCTGCTTCGACGCGATGTCGATTTGTGCGGTGGCGGCGACGACCTTCACTGTCTTCTGCGCAGTGAGTTGCACGTCGTCGTCATGCGCGCGGAGCTCGACCTTGCCCTTGCCGGCAAACAGCTTGATTCCCGAGTTCTGCGCGAACAGGCTCACCGACGAGATCACGCTCGCGATCAGCGATTTTCCGGCTGCGATGTGCGTGCTCTGGCCGCTGATGACGTTGACGTGCTTGTCCGCGACCATCTGCAACGACTGCTGGCTGGCCATCCCGATGCCGGCCGGACTGCCGAACAGCATCACGGGCTGCGCGAATGCGTTCGCGTTGCCGGTGCCGCCACCCGCCGTGCGTCCGCCCGAAGCCGTGCCGGACGCGCTCTGCTGCGTTGCGTCGGTAAACGTCTTCAGCGCATCGCGACCGGGCTGCAGCGTGTCGGCCTGATGGGCTTCGCTCGCGCCGGACAACGATTCGAGCAGGCTTTCGCCGCCGACGAGCTGTTGCTGCGCCTCACGGACGTCGAGCGGCTGGCTCGACACGGTCTTCGGATGCGTCGTGACGTAAAGGCCCTGGCTCGCGCGCACGGCGCCGTAGGCATCGGACCGCAGGTCGAAGCCGCTGCCGACGTAATCGCCGCGCGTATTGCCGGACTGCTCGATCAGATAACCGATGTGCAGTGCGCTGTTCGCCATGCTGCTGTAGAGCTGCACGCGGTTCTGCCCGGTTGCGTCGTCCATCACGAGCTGGTTGTAGCCGCTGCCCGCGTATTCCTTCGAACGGAAGCCCGACAGCACGCCGTCGGTATGCCACTGCGGTTTGGTCGCGCCGTTGTAGAGACGGGCCGTGACGATCGGCCGGTCGCAGTCGCCGGACATCCAGTCGACGATCACTTCCTCGCCGATGCGCGGCACGTGTACGCTGCCGTACCCGCCGCCCGTGTCCGACGATGCGACGCGAAGCCAGCACGATGCGCGGTCGCCGCCTTCGTTAAGGCGATCCCAGTGGAACCGGACCTTGATGCGGTTCAGTTCGTCGGTATGGACTTCCTCGCCCTTGGGCCCGGCGACGGTTGCGGTCTGCAGGTGCATCTCGGGCTTCGGATGTTCGAACGGACTGCGGAACGGCACCGCCTGGCGCTGGGCTTCGACCTCGACGAGATAGAAACCCTCGCTGCCATCGGGGTGGCGTACGGTCATCGCGCTGACCGCGTCGCCGAGCTGTGCCTGCATTGCGTCGAAGCGCGCGGCCAGCCCGTGCGGAAACGGCGACGGCGTGGCCGGAATGTTGTTCCTGATCCACCAGACCGTCTCGACGACGGCAAATCGGTTGGCGTCATGTTCGGTGGGCGGATGCGCGGGATGGTCGGTCAGTTCGAATACCCGGCCCGCATCGATGCCGCGCATGCCGCCGATGCCGTGGAACCGCTTGGCGCGCGACTCCCATTCTTCCATCCGGATGGTCGACTGACGGTCGCCGTCACCTTGGGGGCCGTACGTATAGGCGCCCGTGTAAGTGTAGACCTCGGCCTGATCAGGCAACTCACCCTGGTCCGGCCTGGTCGGGACGTCGGTGCTTTTTGGATTGAGTGCGGTGCCGGGTGACTTGTAGTCGAAGGTGCGCGTCGTGTAACGGCTGCTTTGCAGTGTGCGCGTGCTGGACCACTCGGCGAGAGCCTGGGTCTCGTCGCTCGAGGCGGCGCGCTGGAAAGGCACGCGGGCAGGCGTGGCGGCTGGCAACGAGTGCAAGGAATCGGTGATCACCAGCGTATGGTGCGAGCCGTCCGGAGCCTGCTCGAAATAGCCGAACAGGCCTTCGTCCTCGAGTAGACGATGGACGAAATGCCAGTCGTCCTCGAATTGCATGCAGAACGAACGGTTTCGCAGCGGTGCGGAGAGCGTGAAACGGAACATGCCGCCGGCTTGCGGATGCTGGTTGAATACGTCGGTAATGATTTCGTCGGCGGTGCGGTCCTGCCAGATGCGCTGGTCGCGGCGGTAGCGGAGAAACCCGAGCCACGACATGAAACGAATCTGGTATGCGGTGATGCTGCCGTCGAAGCCGAGCCGACGTGCGGTCTGCGCATAGCCATGCCACGGCAGGTAGGCGTCGCCTTGCTGTTGGATCCACAGCGTGACGGGCTGCGCGATCAGCTTTTTCAGTTCGATGTTGTCGCGAGTCGAGATGGCGTCGACCGTCAATGCGAATTCGCGGCCGAGCCGCGACGCGCCATGGACGGTCTGGGGCAGCAGCACATTCTCGCCCAGCGGTGTATCGAGCTTGAGCAGACGACCTTGCTGAAACAGGCCGCCGGCGATTGCGCGAACGAGTTCTTGTGAATTCATCGTCGTGGCCCTCTTGGATCGAGAACGATGAGTTGGCGACTTTATCGTGGCATTTGTCGTATGAATGCTCTCGGTAGGCGATTTTAACGGATAAATCGCACCATTTCGGTATCAAATCCATCGGATTTATTGGGGGACCGATGGCAGCCGGCGACACCGGCGGCGGCCTCTCACATACGCTCACTGCCTGTCGCCTCAGTCCTCCTGAGCGCCCGACCGCCTTGGCGCGCTGCGATAAGGCTCCTCGCGCGGCAGCAACAGGGCCGTACGCCGCGGCACCGCTGGTTCCGGCGCCACGGCGACGAGATCCATGCTCGGGGCGGTCGTTGGGGGTAGCAGCGTCGCGAGATTCGCGCGGCGCACGATCTCGATCATTGCCGATCCCCGCGCGCCCGCAGGGCCGGCTCGCGTCGCGCAAACGCCCGACGCGCTATAGTCGTGCGACACCCGCTGCGGACGCTCCGCACATCCGGCCGTCCATTCACGCACGCCTTCATTCCATGACCGCGCATTCCGCCGTTTCCCTTCAGCTGACCGACACCGAACAGCCGTCCGCCCGCGACTTCATCAGCCGCAAGCTCGGCGAATTCAACCACGCGATGACGGGCCGCGCCGATACGGCGGCGCTCGACGTCTACGTGACCGATCCCGCGACCGGCGAGATATTGGGCGGCCTCACCGGCCGGACGTCGCTCGGCCTGTTCTTCATCGATCTCTTCTACCTGCCGGAATCACTGCGCGGCGGCGGCTTTGGCAGCAGGCTGCTGCACGACGCCGAAGCGGAGGCGAAGCGGCGCGGCTGCGCGCGCGCAGTGCTGTACACGATCACGTTCCAGGCGCCGGATTTCTACCGGAAGCACGGGTATGAGGTATTCGGTGAAGTGCCGTGCGAGCCGGAAGGCGCGGCGCGCGTGTTCATGGTCAAGACGCTTTGAGCGACATTGCCCGAGTCACCGCTCCGGCGTCGCGCGCTCGACGATCATGTCGTACAGCGCCTGCGCCGCGGGCGACAGCTGCGCGGCCTTGCGCTTGACCAGCACGAGTGTGCGCGACACCGACGGTTCGACGAGCTCGATCGTGCGGATCATCGGATACGCGTTCTTCTGGACGGCGAGCTTCGGCACCACGGCCGCGCCGAGACCTTCCGCGACGAGTCCGAGCGCGGTCGAACTGCGCTGCACCTCGTAGAACGAATGCAGCGACACGCCGCTCGTCTTCAACGCACCGTCGAGCAACCCGCGATTGCCGCTCACTTCACCCGCGAAGATCAGCGGATGCGGCTGCAGCGCCGCCCAGCGAATCCGCCGCCGCTTCGCGAGTGGATGATCGTCGCGGCAGACGAGCACGTACGGATCATGCGTGAGCGGCACGCTGACAAGTTCGGGATGCTGATCGCCTGCGATGCTGATCCCGAATTCCGCTTCACGCCGCAGCACGGCTTGCAGTACCGACGCCGATGCATGATCGAGGATCTTCACGCGATCGTGCGGCCGGTGCCCGGAGAACGCGCGCAGAATGCGGGGAAGATACTGCACGCCGACGGTCGGCACACACGCGATCGTCACGTCGCCGCGCTGGCTCAGGCCCGTTTCGCGGATTTCGGTCAGCGCATCCGACAGCTCGTTCAGCAGGCGGCGCGCCTGCGGCAGGAAACGTCGGCCGATTTCGGTGAGGGTGGTGCGGCGCGTCGTGCGCTCGACCAGCGCGACGCCGAGAAACGACTCGAGCTTGCGCAGCCGTTGCGTGATCGCCGTTTGCGTGACGTGCAGCGTATCGGCGGCCTGCCTGAAGCTGCCGCCATCGGCGATCGCGACGAAAGCCTGGACACCAAGCGTATCGATTTTCATTAGAAATATGAATCAATGGCGATATTGAATTCATTTTACTGACGAACGCCGAAATCGCAGAATGTGCTGCATCGACGGCTGTCGATCTCCCGACGCCATCCACGCCGACCAGGAGGCCTACCGTGACGACCCCACCCGATCAATACGCGAAACAGTACGTGCGATTCGAAGACGAACGCACGCGGCCTGTCCGCGACCTGCTGGCCGCGGTGCCCGATACGCCGATCCGAACCGCGATCGACATCGGCTGCGGGCCCGGCAATTCGACCGAGGCGCTGATCGCGCGTGCGCCCGACGCGACGGTCCGCGGTATCGACGCGTCGCCGGACATGATCGCGGCTGCACGCAAGCGCCTGCCCGCGCTGCGTTTCGATCTGGCGGATGTTTCCACCTGGGACGATCCGGGCGGCTACGAACTGATCCTGTCGAACGCGGTGCTGCAGTGGGTGCCTGCGCACGACACGCTGTTTCCGTCTCTCGTCGGCTGGCTCACGCCGGGCGGCCATCTCGCGGTGCAGATGCCCGACAACCTCGACGAACCCGCGCACCGTCTGATGCGGGAAGTCGCCGCGGCCGGGCCGTGGGCGGACAAGCTGAAAGACGCCGCGCGCACCGAGCGGTTCGATGCGCGGTACTACTACACGTTGCTGTCGCCGATGTGTTCGCGAGTCGATGTATGGCGCACGACTTACTACCATCCGCTGAGCGGCGGCGCCGATGCGGTCGTCGAATGGTTCAAGGGCAGCGCGCTTCGGCCGTTCCTCGCGGCGCTGGACGACGACAGCGAACGCGACGCGTTCATCGCGCGCTATCGCGATGCACTCGCGGGACCGGACGGCTATCCGGTGCTCGACAACGGCACCGTGCTGCTGCCGTTTCCGCGACTGTTCATCGTCGCGACGCGGAAGTAATGCAACAGCAAGATTGATGGCGGGGCGGCAGGTTGTAGCGCGTCAGGACAACGGCCGCATCGATTCCGGATCGACGGTCCGGCTCTTCGCGGTCTGGCCGTCGCGCAGATCCTTGTACCAGAACAGCGCGACTTCCCCGTCGTTCACGCCGTCGGCGTACAGGAAGCGGTCGTGGCCGCCCACGACGAAGCCCGCGCGGGCGTATGTGCAGCATGCTGCGACGTTGTTCGCCTGCGTTTCCAGTCGCATGAAGCCGAACCCGCGGCTGCGCGCCCACGCTTCCGCGGCCGCCAGCAGGTACTGGCCAATTCCTTGCCGCCGGCACGCGCGATCGACAGCGAGTTCCGCGATCTCGGCCATCCCGTTCCAGCTTTCGGTGATCGCGACGAAACCGGCGAGGCGCCCGCCTGCGGTCGCGCGGAACAGCGCGGTGCCGCCGCACGCCTCTCGCGCCCAGCCGGCCGGGTCGAAGCCGTAGTCCTTGCGCCGCACGGGCAGCGCGCGCAAGTCGAGCAGATCGCGGTACGGCGCGTTCAGTTCCCACGCGATCTCGAACGAGAAGTCGCATCCGTTCAGTTCGTCGGCGGGCAGATCGACCGCCTGTTCGATGCTGATGTGCTCGGCTCGGTCCATGTGTCGGTGTCCTGTCTCGAGTGGCTGCGCTCGCACAATCCTTCCCCACGCGGCGCCGTTCAACGCCCGATTATGCGGGATATCGGCGCGGACCCCGCCGCAGGTCGGTTATCACCATCGGATTGGGATTTGTCGACGGTTCTGCACGCGCATGTGGAAGAGGGTGGAGAGGAATCCGAATAATCGAATGCCGATTGACGCAACCTCGAAACGGTGGCGCTGCCGTCGTCGATCAACAGTGCAACGCGCGGTTCGTGGCTCAGCAGCGGGCGGCCGATTCGGGCGTGTGCAGCTCGATCACGTGTTCGACGCACGGCCCGAGCAGCAGCACGTCGACGCACTCCAGGGCAGTGACCGCATCGCGCATCGCGGCGAGATAGCGGTACCGCGAATTGCTCATACCGTCATACCGAATCCACGCCGCCCGATTGCTCGCGAACCCTGTGCGTGCTGTCCCGTGCTTCGACTATGCTGAATTGTCTGCGGCCGGATTTCCGCGCCGCAACGCTGGGAACCGGCGATGGCGGGAGGGCGTGATGAGCGAGCAAAGCAATGTGCAACTGGTGCAGGAGGCGTACGCGGCGTTCGGCAGGGGCGACATCGGCGGTGTCCTGCAGACGCTGTCCGAAAACATCGACTGGTTCATCCCGGGGCCGGCCGACGTTGTACCGTTCGTCGGCAGGAGACGCGGGCCGCGGGACGTCGCGACGTTTTTTGCTGCGCTTGCGGCGACGCAGACCGCGGAACGGTTCGAGCCGCTCGAATTCATCGCCAGCGGCAAGCGGGTCGTCGTGCTCGGCACGCAGCGCTGGCACGTCCTGTCGACCGGGCGCACGTACGAGGACGACTGGGTGCACGTGTTCACGATCGAAAGCGGGAAGATCGCGAAGTTTGCCGAGTACCACGATACCGCCGCCGAAGCGGCCGCACATCGTTACTGACAGCGCCGCGCGCAGCTGGCTGCCGAGGAACCCAGGTCGTCGCCAACGGCCAGAACGGCCGCATTGGTCAATCGATCGCGCCCCATGCGGCGAGCTCGCGCTTCGTGCGCACGCCGAGCTTCGCGAACGCGCGCTTCACGTAAGACTCGGCCGACGCGACCCGCACGCCGAGGATCTCGGCGGTCTCCGGCACGGTCTTGCCGGAGATCAGGTGCTTGCAGGTTTCGTATTCACGCTTCGACAGTTTCACGCCGTCGGCCGCGATCCGTGCATCGAACCGCGCGAGCGGATGCACGTCGGGCGTCGGATGCGCGATGCGCCGCGCGGCGGTGGTCGACGCGTGCAGCTCGAGCAGCGGGAACAGCACGTCGCTGATGCTGCGAAAGCGGCTCATCTCGGCGAGCGTGAACGGCGGACGGTCGCGGCCGCGTTCGAGCGCGATCGAATGCTGCGCATAGCGGGTGCCGCGCGCGAGCACGCATTCGTGGCCGATACGCACGTCGTCGAACAGTCGCTGGCGGAACTCGCCGGGCGGGATCGCCGCGATGTCGCGTACGACGAGCATCGTGCCCGTCTTGCCGCGCAGCCCCGCGAACAGCGGATCGCTGTCGAGAAAGCGCTCGTAGTAGAGCGTCATCACGTCGGAGATTTCTGCGGTATCAGTCTCCGCGCCGATGCCGCTGCTGCCGATCCATTCGCAGCGGTAGCCGGTCGGCATAGCGCCGTCGACGCGCGATCGCTCGACGTGCGCGACGTCGAGCGGCACCACGTCGTTCAGCAGTTGCGTGAGACGCGGCACGAAGTGCGGCGTGCCGACCGTCTCGATCAATTCACCGAGCGCCTTGAACGACACGTTGAAGCGATCGGTGTCGCGGTGGGAGGAGTTCACGTCGGGCAGCATGCGGTTCGCCGATGAAAAGCGGGCGCGATTCTAGCGCCGGAAGCCGAAATCGTCATTCAGGGGAAATACTGGCAGGTGTCTTGTCAGCCGTCCTGCCCGGGAAAACGCGGCTTGTCCCGCAACGAAGGGGCATACCGGGGCAGTATAAATGGGTAACGACGAGCGACGTGGAATGCGACGCCGACATCGAATGGAACGGCGAGATGGCGCGTGACCGCGAGCGCGGATAGCAGCAAGGCGGTCGCGCTCGCGCGTAGCGCGTGCCGCCCGCGCGACGACTCAGGCGTCGATGCGTTCGACCTTGCCGACCAGCAGCCCGTACGACAGGCTGCCCGCGAGCGCCATCGCGGCGATGTAGGTGATCGCGCGCGAGAAGTCCGCGCCGTCGACGAGCAGCCCGATCACGATCGGCGTCGCGATCGCGGACAGGTTGCCGATCAGGTTGAACACGCCGCCCGTGAGGCCGAGCAGCCGCGCGGGCGCGAGGCCCGACACGAGCGACCACGTGATCGACGCGAAGCCGTTGCCGAAGAAGGCGATCGTCATGAACGCGATCACCCAGCCCGTCGACGTGACGTAGTTCGCGCCGATGATGCAGGTCGAGATCAGCAGCCCCGAGATGATCGGCAGCTTGCGCGCGAAGCCCTGCGACGCGCCGCGCCGCATCAGCCAGTCCGACAGCACGCCCGAGCACAGCACGCCGACGAACGCGGCGAGAAACGGCAGCGACGCGAGAAAGCCCGACTTGATGAAATCCATCCCGCGATACTTGACGAGGTAAGTCGGGAACCACGTGAGGAAGAACCACAGCGTCGAGTTCAGCGCGAACTGGCCGAGATAGATGCCCCACAGCTTGCGTCGGCCGAGCACGACGCCGAGATCGCGCCACGTCGACGGCGTGCGTTCGGTGCGCGCGGCGACGCGATCCTCGAGATCGATGAGCCCGCCGCCGTCGCGGATCAGCGCGATCTCGGCCGCGTTGACACCGCGAAACGCGCGCGGCTCTCGATAGACCGCATACCAGATCGCGGCCCATGCGATGCCGGCAAGCCCGGTCGCGACGAACACCATGTGCCAGCCGAGATGCACCTGCAGCCACGCGAGCACCGGCGTGAGAAACGCGAGGCCGACGAACTGCCCCGACGTGTAGCCGCCGATCGCGCTGGCACGCTCGCGGGTCGGGAACCACGTCGTGACCACGCGGTTGTTGATCGGATAGGCCGGCGCTTCGAGCGCGCCCACCGCGAGCCGCAGCACGACCAGCCCGAAGAACGAGCCTGCGAAGCCGAGCAGCAGGGTCGCGGCCGACCACAGCGCGAGCGCGCCCGCATACAGCACGCGCGGCGACACCTTGTCGACGAGCCAGCCGCCGGGGATCTGCATCAACGCATAGGTCCAGCCGAACGCGGAAAACACGAGGCCCGCGCGAACCGGGTCGATGTGCAATTCCTTGAACAGCGCGGGCGCGGCGATCGACAGGTTGCTGCGGTCGAGATAGTTGATCACCACCGTGACGAACAGCAGCGCAAGGATGATCAGGCGCTTGCGGCTCGGTGGCGCGGTGAAGGTGGCGGCCGCGGGCGCGGAATCGCGTGCTGTGTCGGGCGCGGTGTCGGCGCGCGCGTGCGGCTGCGCCGACGGGTTGGCATGCGTGCGTGACGCGGAATGGGCCACGGTCGTCTCCTGTGTTCTGTGCCGGCCGGCACCCGCGAGGTGGTGCGGCCGGATCCAATGGCATTGGGCGAACGTTAGGGCCGTGGAGCGAAGCGCGTCAACATTTGGACATGCATCCCTATTAATGGGATGTGAAGCGCTCAGTATGTGGGAAAGGGTGGTGCGCGCGGAGAACGTCGGCACCGCATCGTGGCTCAGTTGCCGGTCGCTTCCTTCGCGCTGATCCAGCCCTGTGAACTGCCGCCGCGCGGATTGCGATACAGCACCTTCAGCCACTGGAAGTCGGCGCTGGCGTCGATCAGTTCGAGCGTATCGCCCGCGACGACATAGCGGCGCGTCGGCGCGTCGTTCATCGCGTCGTGCAACGGCAGGCGCGCCGCGCGCACCTTGAACGTGACCTTGCCGCCGCCGTATGCGTCGGGGCGGCGCGAGACGCGCTTGCCGTGCACGTCATAGGTCAGCAGCATCGACGGCGGGCCCGAGTCGCCGTCGAACAGGTCGCGCAGGTCGTCGGGAATTGCTTCGCTGGACTGATGGAGATACATCCGGCCGTTGCCGTCGAAGCGGTACGCGTCGGTGTACCAGATCGGCCCGCCGCGGCACGAGCTGTACAGCGTGCGCTCGTTCGGCTTCGCCTGGACGTTGATCAGGTCGTCGCAGTTGCCGTGCGGCATGCTGGCCGCCGGCAGGTTCAGCGGCTCGAACCGCTGATGCGCGGCGTCGTACAGGAAGATGCCGTAGCGCTCGTTGACCATCCCGAGCAGCGCATACGCGGCGAGATCGCGGTGGCCGTCGAAGTTGTAGTCGTCGGACGCGAGCCGGTAGTGGCCTTCCTCGTCGGAGATGCCGACGTCGAGCACCTGCGTTTTCCCGCTCGGCAGAAAGCGGATCGTGATGCGCGTGCCGTCGGCGTGTTCGACACGGGCCGTGACGGCGTCGTCGACCTTGAACGTGAGCAGCGGTTTGGCCGCATGCGCGGCGGCAGCCGACGCGCAGCACGCGATCAGCAGCGCGCAGCGGCGGAGCAGCGGTTGGAATCGCGGAGTGCGTGTCATGTGCGGAATTCGAACGCGTGGGCGGGATGGTGTGTCGAGCCGGCCGGCTTACGCGCCTGCGCTGTCGTCGCGATACCCGCTCTTGCCGTCGAAGATTTCCTTCAGCGCGGCGCGCAGCGCGACGGGATCATGCTCGCCGGGTGCGAGATGGATCACGTAATGCGTATTGCCGTCGAGCCGCGCGGCGGTACGTGCGTCGACCTCGACTTCGATCGTGTCGCCCGTCAGACGCACCGACAGATCGTTCACGTGCGCGGTGAGCTGGTCGCGCACCATCACTTCGATCGTGGTTTCCTCCGGAAAGCGCAGCAGCGAGAAGCAATAGTTTTGCTCCGCGTCGTGGCAATAGATGTTCGCGCAGCTTTCATCGTCGTCGATGTCGGACGTGGCCGCGCCGACAGTGGCGTGTAGTTCCATGATGTTCCTCTGATGTGGAGTCAACTATGCAGGGCCGCTTGCGTCGCGACGCCGCAGCGCGCATCGCGCGCCTTCAGCCACAACCCGAATTCGCGCATGACCTCGACGACGGGCCGCAGCCGGTCGCCGTCCGCGGTCAGATCGTACTCGACGCGCACCGGCACTTCCGGATACACGGTGCGCCGCACGAAGCTGGCTTCCTCGAGCGCGCGCAGGTCGAGCGTTAGCATCCGTTGCGAGATGCCGGGCATGTCGCGGCGCAAGTCGCTGAAGCGCCTGGGCCCGTCGAGCAGATACGACACGATCAGCAGCCGCCAGCGGCCGCCGAGCATGCGCATCGCCTCTTCCACGGAACATCCTGTCGCACTCGTTTTCATGCTGCTGGCCCTGGATAGGTAACGTTTTTGTGACTACGGCACAAACGACTGCCGTCTTCCGCGCGTCGCGCAGATGCGAGATATTAGCGCCCGCGTCGCGACGAATCGATAGTCCAACCATCCAACCCAGGAAAGCGATTGACGTCCTCACCCGCCTAAAGGCAGGTGATTCCCACACCTGGCGATGCACGTCCGCATCGGAGAATGTTCAGCGCAGCGTTGATATCTCGATCATGCTCGACACCACATTCACTACAGGCCCACT
>Ga0207690_10000100_pt1 | contig 71510 bp, 69 predicted proteins | sample KBSC23metaG_FD_184315 | JGI IMG/M metagenome (GOLD analysis project Ga0207690, IMG submission 184315) | Corn rhizosphere microbial communities from Kellogg Biological Station, Michigan, USA - KBS C2-3 metaG (SPAdes) (version 2) | ecosystem: Host-associated > Plants > Roots > Rhizosphere > Soil ... | reverse complement strand
CGACTTTCCGATGAAGGCCGGCTTGCCGCAGAAGGAACCGGCGATCCTTGCGCGCTGGGAATCGGAAGGGCTGTACCAGCGCATCCGCGAGGGCCGCGAAGGGCGCGAGAAGTTCATTTTCCACGACGGCCCACCCTATGCCAACGGCGACATCCATATCGGCCATGCGCTCAACCACACGATCAAGGACATGGTCGTGCGGACGCAGAGCCTGCTGGGCAAGGACGCGCCCTACGTGCCCGGCTGGGACTGCCACGGCCTTCCGATCGAGTGGAAGGTCGAGGAGCAGTACCGCAAGAAAAAGCTGAACAAGGACGAGGTGCCGGTCAGGGAGTTCCGCGCGGAGTGCCGGGCCTATGCCCAGCATTGGGTCGACGTCCAGCGCGAGCAATTGAAGCGGCTCGGGGTCAGCGCGAACTGGGACAAGCCGTACCTGACGATGAACTTCCATGCGGAGGCGACCATCGTCTCGGAGCTGTTCAAGTTCGCCGAGACCGGACAGCTCTACCGCGGCGCCAAGCCGGTCATGTGGTCCCCGGTCGAAAAGACCGCGCTGGCCGAGGCCGAGATCGAATATGAGGACATCGTCTCGACCCAGATTGATGTGGCCTTCGAGATCGTCGAGAGCCCGATCCCGGAGCTGGTCGGTGCATACGCGCTTATCTGGACGACGACGCCGTGGACCATCCCCGTCAACCAGGCGATCGCGTATGCTCCTGACGTTGAATACGTTTTGGTTCGATACGCCGACCGCGAATATTTAGTCGCCGAGGACCTCTGTTACGCACTTTCGCTTCGCACAGGAGCAAATGAAAGCGGCACTGGCGCACCCGCTAGTGGCGCGACAAAAGTAAGAATCTACAAAGGCTCCGAACTCGCCGGCACGATCGCTCGCCACCCGATGCACAAGCTCGGCGGGTTCTTCGCCAGGCCGCGGCCATTCCTCCCCGGCGACTTCGTCACCACCGACCAGGGCACGGGCCTCGTCCACATGGCGCCCGACCATGGCGAGGATGATTTCGAGCTGTGCCGCGCCAACGGCATCGATCCGGTCTTCGCGGTCGATGCGGGCGGCTTCTACCGGCCCGACTGGCTGTGGCTCGGGGGGCAGGGGAGCGTCATCAACGCCAAGTTCAACGCGCCCGACGGCCCGATCTGCTCGGATTTGCGCGAGGCGGGAGCGCTGCTCGCCGCGAGCGCGGACTTCCAGCACAGCTACCCGCATTCGTGGCGGTCGAAGGCGAAGGTCATCTACCGCTGCACGCCGCAGTGGTTCATCGCCATGGACAAGCCGCTCAAGCACCTGTCGCCGCTAACCCGGGGCGAGCAGCGCTGGGAGAATGAGGGCGGCGAGCCCAACGAGGTTCTCGACGAACGCAAGCCGACGCTCCGCGAGCTGGCGATGAACGCGATCAACGCAACGCGCTTCGTGCCGGAGAAGGGCCGCAACCGCCTGGGCTCGATGGTCGAGCAGCGTCCCGACTGGGTGATCAGCCGCCAGCGCGCCTGGGGCGTGCCGATCGCCTTGTTCGTCGAGAAGAAGACGGGAGAGCTTCTCGTCGACCGCGATGTGAACAAGCGCATCGTGGACGCTGTGCATGAACAGGGCGTCGACGCGTGGGACGCCGCGAACGCCGCCGCCTTCCTCGGCAATCGCAACGCCGACGATTACGAGATGGTCACCGACATTCTCGACGTCTGGTTCGACAGCGGCTGCACGCATGTCTTCACGCTCGAGAGCGGGCACTGGCCCGAGGAGCGCTGGCCGGCGGACATTTATGTCGAAGGTTCCGACCAGCACCGTGGCTGGTTCCAGTCGTCGCTTCTCGAAAGCTGCGGGACACGCGGGCGGGCGCCTTACGATGCGGTGCTGACCCACGGCTTCACGATGGACGCCAAGGGCATGAAGATGTCCAAGTCGCTCGGCAACACGATCGGCCCCATCGACCTCATGAAGGAATATGGGGCGGACATCCTTCGGCTGTGGGCGCTGTCGGTCGACTTCACCGAGGACCACCGGATCGGGAAGGAGATTCTGGCCGGGGTCGCGGACCAGTATCGCAAGCTGAGGAATACGTTCCGCTATCTGCTCGGCGCGCTGGAGGGCTTCAGCGAGGACGAGCGGCTGGAAGACGTCTCCGCCTATCCCGAGCTCGAGCGGTACATGCTGCATCTGGCCGACCTGCTCGACCAGAAGCTGCGCAACGCGGTCGATGATTACGACTTCAACAGCTACGTCCGGGCGCTGACCGATTTCTGCAACGAGGATTTGAGCGCCTTCTTCTTCGATATCCGCAAGGACGTTCTCTATTGCGAGGTGAACGCCGAGACGGGCGAGCAGACCGAGCGGCGGCGGGCATACCGTACGGTGCTCGATACGCTCTTCCACGCGCTGGTGCGGTGGCTGTCGCCGGTGCTGGTGTTCACCAGCGAAGAGGCATGGGGGACCCGCTATCCCGGCGCTGAGTCCGTGCATCTTCTCGAGTGGCCGGTCGTGCCGCAGGTCGATGCCGACGAGGCGAAGTGGACGAAGCTGCGCGAGCTCCGCACGCAGGTCACCGAAGCGATCGAACCGCTTCGGCGCGACAAGGTTCTGGGGTCGAGCCTCGAGGCCGAGGTCTGGGTCCCCGCGGACGAGGACGCCGCGCTGCTCGCGGAGCTGTTCATCACATCGACAGTCCACAAAGGCGAAGAGATCAGGGTGGCGAAGACGACCAACCACAAATGCGGACGCTGCTGGCGGCACGTGCCGGGCGTGAGCGAGGACGGGGCGCTCGACGAGCGCTGTGCGGAGGTGCTCCGTGGCTAAATATCGGCTCGGCTACGCGGTCGCGCTTTTGGTCTTCGTTCTCGACCAGCTCGTCAAATGGGCGGTCACGCACCCGCTCGGGATCAACGAGATCGGTGACCAGCTCGTGCTGCTTCCGATCTTCAACTTCACCTACACTCAGAACGAGGGAATTTCGCTCGGCCTCCTGAACGCCACCAACCCGATCGGGCGGTGGATGCTGGTCGCGATGACAACCGTCATCGCGGTCGGAGTGGCGGTGTGGATCGGGCGCGAGAAGAACCGGATCGATCAGGTCGCGCTCGGAATGGTGCTCGGCGGAGCGCTCGGCAATATCATCGACCGCGTGCGGTTCGGCTATGTCGTCGACTTCGCCGACCTTCACTTCGGGACTTTCCGCCCGTTTCTGGTATTCAATGTCGGCGATGCGGCGATCAGCATTGCAGTCGTGATCCTGTTGCTGCGCGCGTTTCTCGCCCGTAAGGATCATCAGGAAGGGCACGAGAAGCCCAAGGAGACAATCGAACATGCGTAAAGCCATGACCGCGATTCTGCTGGTCGCCGCTGTCGCCACGAGCGGCTGCGCCTCGCTGACCGGCAAGCGCAGGGCTCCCGACGAATTCCAGGTGGCCCGTAACGCGCCGCTGATCATCCCGCCCGACTTCAGCCTTGCCCCGCCGGTCGCCGGCACGCAGGGGCTCTCGGCCGGCGAAGCGCAGCAGCAGGCGATCGACGCCTTGTTCGGAGGCCCGGCGCCGCGCTCGGCCTCGGAGACGAGCATGCTCGACGCGGCCGGCCGCGACGATGCGCCGGTCGGCATCCGGTCGACCGTGTGGGATCCGGATACGCGGGTCACCGACAAGGGTGCGGAGACGCTCCAGATCCTCGCCGCTCCGGCTGCAAACACCAACATCGCAACCGCCCAGGCGGGCCAGTAACGAGCGTCGGGGGAGCAGAGTCCAGGATGGCCGAACAGAATCTCTCCGGGCGCCTCGTCGAGATCGAATCGATGCTCGATCGCTCGCGCCGCCGCTTCGAGGAAGGCACGCGGCTGGTTGAGGAAGCGCACAAGTTGCTGGCCGATATCCAGCAGGCACTGATCGGCAGTCCGCGGACCGTTTCTCCGGAAGACAGCGAGGAGGCCGCGTCGCGCCTGCTTGCCTCGCTCAAGGCGAGCGGTGGAGAGATGCCGGATACCCTGTGCGGCGGGCGGCTGTCGGTCGACCAGGTCCAGCGGCTGATCCGGATCGACGGCCATCCGATCGGGATCACCGAGATGGAATATCGCGTGCTCGAGCTGCTCGCGTTTGCGCGCAACAATGTCGTGACCCGTGCGATGCTGCTGAAGCATCTCTACCGCCGCTCGGACGACCAGCCGCAGCCGAAGATCATCGACGTGTTCATTTCGAAGCTGAGGAAGAAGCTGCGCAATGCGTCGGGCGGCGCGGAGTTCATCGAGACCATTCCGCAGCGCGGCTGGATCCTCCGCGACATCGACGAGAAGAGCGGGGCCTAAGACCACCTGCAAAGTGCTTTGCGGGTCCGGGATTCACCTTTCGTTAGCCTCGGCGGTTTACCTCCGAAGCAATGCTTAACCTCGTCGTACAGCCGGCACCCGATAATGCGCCTCTTCCCTATGCGGAGGCGGTGTCTCGGCTGGCCAGCGTTCGCCATGCATTGAGGCTGGTCGAGCCGTTCGGTGGCGGGCCGGCTTCGGATCCTTGCGACGATGAGGTCATCGCCGCCGCGTGGGACGGTGCCGGCGAGGCGCGCCAGCGCCAGTTCGACCGGCGTTCCGAACGGATGATCGGTGCCGCGGCAGCGGGAATCGAAGCCCTGCTGGTCGAAAGCCGGGAAGGGCGCGAGCCGCATTCCGAAGCCAGCCAGGCGCTCGTCGAGGAAATCCGCCGCGAGCTTCGCGACGTCGCGGGAATCGTCCTCGGCTAAGCCGGCCCGACCGCCTTCGGAGTCGAAGGGTCGGAACCCCAGTCGGTCCAGCTTCCGTCGTAAAGCTTTCCCGAATCGTACCCCAGAAGGTGGGGGGCGAAGATCAGGCTCGTCGCGGTGACGCCCGAGCCGCAGCTGGCGATGAAGGGCTGTGCCGGATCGATTCCGGCTTCGGCGAAGAGGCGGCGCAGCTCCTCAGGCGGCTTGAAGCGGCCTCTTTCGTCATAGAGCAGCCCGAACGGGAGGTTGCGGGCACCGGGGATGTGGCCGCCGGCGACGCCGGGGCGCGGCTCGGGCTCGGTCGCCTCGAAACGGCCCTTGCTGCGCGCGTCGACCAGGGCGCAGCCGGCGCCGTCGAGGATCTGTTGCTTCTTTACTGCATAATCGGGTCGCTCTTCCGCGGCGAAGGTCGCGCGGCGCGATTCCGGCTCGCCGCTTTCCGTTGCTCGGCCTTCGGCGGTCCACTTCTGCAATCCGCCGTCGAGGATGGCGACGTGGCGCGCCCCGAACCGGCGCAGCATGAACCAGCCTCGCGCCGCGGTTCGGATCGCCGAATTGTCGTAGACGACGATGCGGTCGTCGCGATCGATCCCGATCTCCGCCATCGCCGCCCCGAACTCTGCCGCTCGGGGTAGCATGTGCGGCGAGGGGAAAGAGTGGTCGGACAGCGCGTCGATGTCGAGAAAGCGAGCGCCGGGGATGTGCGCTGCGATAAATTCTTCGCGCCCGCTGCGGCCCAACGCCGGCATGTGCCAGCTGGAATCGACCACGACGAGCCCGCGCTCCCCGAGGTGCTGATCCAGCCATTGCGTCGACACGAGCGAGTCCATTCGGCTCCTCCGGCAATCCACAGGAAAATCCTTCGCCGGATTGCCACGCGTCTCCGCGGCTCGCAATGACAGGGGCGGGGGAATGACGACGCAAGCGGACATCAGGCTGCATCCCGGCTGGCTGGAGCCGCTTCGCGGCGAGTTCGCCGAGCCTTACATGGCGGAGCTGAAGCGCTTCCTCCTGGCGCAGCGCGAAGCCGGCAAGCGGATCTTCCCGCGCTGCTCGGAGTGGTTCCGGGCTCTCGACCTGACGCCCCCCGAAAAGGTGCGGGTCGTGATCCTCGGACAGGACCCCTACCATGGTGAAGGGCAGGCCCTCGGCCTCTGCTTTTCGGTCCAGCCGGGCGTGCGGGTCCCACCAAGCCTGGTCAACATCTACAAGGAGATCGAGAGCGACCTCGGGATCGCGCCGCCGCAACATGGCTTCCTCGAACATTGGGCCAGGCAGGGGGTGCTGCTCCTCAACAGCGTCTTGACGGTGGAGAGAGGCCTCGCCGCCTCGCACCGCGAGCGCGGGTGGGAGCGCTTCACCGATCGCATCATCCGCGAGATCAATGCCAAGCCGGAGCCGGTCGTCTTCATGCTGTGGGGCAGCTATGCGCAGAAGAAGGCGGCGTTCGTCGATACGTCGAGGCATCTGGTGCTGAAGGCGCCGCATCCATCGCCGCTGTCGGCGCATAGCGGCTTCCTCGGCTGCCGCCATTTCTCGAAGGCGAATTCGTTCCTGGAGAGCCGCGGCCTCCAGCCGATCGACTGGGCGTTGCCGGAGTGCGCTGCCGCCGGGTAAGAACCGGCGATGGAGACCCGCCATCTCGGCCAGCCAAGCTCGCTTCCGGCTTCGCCCGAAGAGGCGGTGCTCGATTATGTGCAGAACCCGCGCGGAGACGCGCTCTACCTCGTTCGCTTCGCCGCGCCGGAGTTCACATCGCTTTGCCCGGTTACCGGCCAGCCGGACTTCGCGCATCTCGTCATCGACTATGCGCCGGGCGAGACGATCGTCGAGAGCAAGAGCCTCAAGCTGTTCCTCGGAAGCTTCCGAAATCATTGCGGCTTTCACGAGGACGTGACGGTCGGGATCGGCCAGCGCCTGGTTGCCGAGATGAAGCCCAAATGGCTTCGCATCGGCGGTTATTGGTACCCGCGCGGCGGCATGCCGATCGACGTCTTCTGGCAGTCTTCTTCCCCGCCAGACGGCCTGTGGCTTCCCGATCAAGGAGTGCAGCCTTACCGCGGGCGGGGGTAGAACGGATGGCGGGGGCACCGAAGGTCGCAGTCCTGGGAGCGGGTTCGGTCGGCTGCTTCATCGGCGGGGCCTGGCTCGCCGCGGGCGTGCCGGTTACCTTCATTGGTCGGCCGAGATTGTCCAAGGACACCGACGCGCACGGCCTGACACTGAGCGACTACAGCGGCTGGCAGATTCGGCTCGGTCCCGGCGAAGTGGATTACCGATGCGGGCCCGAAGCGCTGGAGGGCGCAGAGATCATCGTCCTCACGGTCAAGAGCGGCGATACGGCGAGGGCAGCAGACGACATCGCGATGCAGGGCAGTCAGGGCGCGACGGTCATCAGCTTCCAGAACGGCGTCAGCAATGTCGAAATCCTCGAGCAGAACCTCGGCGGACGCTTCGAAGTCGTGCGTGGAATGATCCCGTACAACGTCGCCTATCTCGGCAATGGGCGCTTCCACAAAGGCGTAGCCGGTGACCTTTTCGTCGAGCAGCGCGCGACCATGCGAGCGCTCGCCGACGCAATCGGCGGCGGGCCGGCGGCTCTCAAGCTATCCGACGACATGCTCGGCCTCGCCTGGGGGAAATTGCTCATCAACCTCAACAATGCCGTGAATGCGCTGTCGGGGCGGACATTGCAGGAGGAACTCAAACAGCGCGATTTCCGCCGCGTGTTCGCCGCATCGATGCGCGAAGGTCTGAGCCTTTTGGAGCGTGCAGGCATCGAGCCGGCGACAGTCGGCCCGATTTCTCCCAAAGCCCTGCCGCGGATCATCGATTCCCCGGACTGGGCCTTCAACAACATCTTCCTCAAACGGTGGAAGATCGATTCCAAGGCGCGATCCTCGATGGCGGATGACCTTGCCGCCGACCGAAAGACCGAGATCGATTATCTCAACGGCGAACTGGTGCGGCTTGCCGAGCGGCTGCAGCGGTCGGCCCCCGTGAACCGGGCAATCGTCGAGCTCGTGCGCAAGGCGGAAGCCGGAGCACCGCCGCTCGCTCCGGCGGAACTCCGCAAAGGCGTGCTAGGCGGCTAGCGGCTCGGCAGCCTGGCGCCGTGTCCAGGCGTAGAGGCCTAGCGCCGCGACGGTGAAGAGGATCAGGCCGAGCGGAGTCGCCCAGGCGAAATCTTTCACGACGGCAAGCGGTGCGTCCTTATTGGTCGCCGCAACGATACCGGCGAAGACCACCCCGAAAAGGCTCTCGCCTACGATGAGGCCGGTGGCGAGCAATACGCCCATGCGCTGAGCGAAATCCGGAATGGCTGCGCGGCTCGCCCACTTGTCATAGAGGTGGCCGAGCAGTGCACCGATCGGGATCAGGATGGTGAGCGCCATCGGCAGGTAGATGCCCATTCCGACTGCGAGCGGAGGGAGCGAGCCGCGCTTGGTGGCGCGCAGCGCCTCGTCGACGATCACCACCACGACGCCGATGATCGCGCCCCACATGATGAGATTCCAGTCTAGGTTGCCGCCGAGCACCCCCTGGGCAATCGCGGAGATCAACTGCGCCTGTGGCGCGGCAAGCGCGGTGACCTTGGCACCCGGCACGCCCTGGAACCCGAACGCGGTGTTGAGAAGGTCGAGGATGGGCGGAATGACCACGGAGCCGAAGATGACGCCGAGCACCAGCGCAACCTGCTGACGCCACGGAGTGGCCGCGACGAGCTCGCCGGTCTTGAGGTCCTGAAGATTGTTGTTGGAGATCGTCGCAACCCCGAAGATCACCGCGGTAACGAATAGAGCGAAAGCGACGAGCGATTTCGACGCATCCCCCGCCACTCCCGGGAACAGCAAGGCGAGGATCAGCGAGATGCCGAGCACGGAGAGGATTCCGACACCCGAGATCGGGCTGTTCGACGCGCCGATGAGGCCCGCCATATAGCCGCAGACGGCGGCAATCACGACGCCGGCGATGAGGATGTAGATAATGCTGATCACGATGGTCGCGCCCGGGTTCGCGGCGATCGGGTTGGTGTTTGCGAATGCATAAAGAAGCAGGCCGATCGGGATCATCGAGACGAGAATCGTCGCGGTGACGATTCCGATGGGGATGTCGCGCTCGGTGATCGGCAGGGCTTCGCCGCGACCGGCTTTGCGCTCGCGGTTGGCCGCGAGTGCTCCGCTGACTCCCTTGACGATCGGCCCGATGATCCGAAGCAAGGTCCAGATCGCGGCGACGCCGATCGTGCCGGCGCCGATGAAGCGGACCTTGTGGACGAAGATGTCGCCGATGAAGTCGTCGATGCTGGTTCCCACCGGAATGGCGCCGGCGAGCGACGTATAGTGCGGCACGAGATACGCCCAGCTGATGAGGACGCCGACGAACATCGCAATCCCGACGGCGAGGCCGACGAGGTGGCCGACGCCGATCAGGGCAAGCGAGAAGCTGGCCGAGACCTGGCTTGCTCCGGATCCGACGCGGAAGCTCCTGGAGGCCGCGCCAGCCACGATTCCCATTCCTGCAAGCAGCTGATAGCCAGCGGCCGCGACCGAGCTCCAAATGATCATGACGAGGCCGCGGCGGTTTTCTTCAGGACCGCCGACACCTGCGCCGACCTTGAGAACTTCGGCTGCGGCAACGCCCTCCGGGTAAGGAAGGTCGGTCCCTGTAACGAGCGCGCGGCGAAGTGGAACCGAGTACATCACTCCGAGGATTCCGCCGATGCCGATGACGGCGACCGAAAGCCAGTATGGGAAGCCGGTCCACCAGCCGACCATGACCAGGCCGGGAAGAACGAAGATGATCGCCGACAGAGTCCCCGCCGCAGACGCGATGGTCTGGACGATGTTGTTCTCCTGGATCGTCGAATCCTTGAAGGCCTTGAGCACTGCCATCGAGATGACGGCGGCCGGGATGGACGTCGCGAAGGTGAGGCCGATCTTGAGGCCGAGATAGACGTTGGCGGCGGTGAAGACGACGGTAATGAGCGCTCCGAGGATGATTCCGCGGAGCGTCAGTTCCTTGATGTTTTCGCTCGCGCGGAGTGCCTCTTCGCGTGCCATCTAGTCCCCTTTCAGATCGTCGCATTTTCCGGCGGGCGCCGGAGTCGAATGACGGCGGATGGCGAGCCAGCGATCGCCGTCCCTCACCCAGACGTCGGTGAGGAGGACGCAATCCTCGATGATCCGGCCGAGATATTTGAGACGCCAGCGCGCGTGCACCGTGCCGATCATGACATCCTCGAGCGCGGTCGCGTCCTTGACGTCGAACTCGATCGTCTCGACGTCGCGGCGCTGGATGGCGTCGAGCCACTCGTTCCGGTGCATCATGAACGGGCCGGTCGACCTCGTGCCGATGAGCACGAAATCAGGGTGCATCATGCCGGACAGCCGGCTGACATCCTTCTTGCACAAGGCGTCGCGCCACTCCTGCTCGAGCGCTTTAATGACCTCCCGGCTATCGGCCACGCATTCTCCTCTCAGACCGCCTCTTTAAGGCCGAACGCGCACAAAGCGAATCTCCGCGTCGTAGCGGTTCAGCAAGAGGTCGCTGGAGGTGATTGTGAGCGGCTCGCCCCTCAGCGCCGCCTTGCCGAGGTCGTTGGCGTGGAAGCGCAGAAGGAGCCGGTGTCCGCGATCCTCGCTGAGCACGAAATGGCCGCCAGTCGTGCCGTAAACGGGGACCAGGGGATCGATCGACGCGAGCTTGTGGCCACCTGCGTCGACACGGCCTCCCTCTCCCGCCGTGACGAGACCCTTTTCTCCCGACACAGCATCGACGGCGACCGCATCGAGACGATAGCCTTCGCCGAAGCCGGGCGGCTCGAGGATCATCACTAGATCGCCCGGCGGCGCCGGGTCGTCACGCACGAGCTCGAAGCTCGGCTCCTTCGGCATTGGGTTGCTGGTCAGCCTGACGGTCTTGCCGTCGAAGGTCCAGTCGCCCTCCGCCTGTTCGGAGACCGCGCCATAGTCGAGCTGGTAGCGGAAATGCCCGTCCTTCTTGAGCTCGAGCGCCGCGCCCACTTCCATCTGGTGCGCCTGGTAGAAACCCACCGGCGAGGGTGAGACGGGCGCGGCGGCCATCATGAGGGGCAGGAGTCGCAAGGCCATGACCCGTCATTCTTGCGCCGCTAACGAAGATTGTGAAGCTGCCTTGGGAGGGTTAGGCTCCGCACCTGGCGTACAGATATTTCGGGGGATCTGAACATGTCCGACAACCGGCCTGAAGAAGTCGACGTCACCAAGGAATGGCGTGCGACGCACGGCCAGAAGTCAGCGGCGACGCGGCTTCGCATTTTCGCTGCGATCGCCTGGATCATTGCCATCGGCGCCGAAGTCGCCGGAATAGTCATGCTCCGCCAGCACAAGTTCGATCACGGGAACATGCCGCTCTTGATCGGCCTGCTGGTCGTGATCGCCGTCTTCGCGATTGCCGGCAACCTGATGTGGAAGGCGGCCAACAAGCACGATCCGGCCCGCGAATCCGACCCGGCCAGGTTCTTCTTCCAGAACCAGCTGGGCGCGATCATTACGGTCATCGCCTTCCTGCCCCTCATTGTCCTGATCTTCATGGACAAGGACATGGATCCCAAGAACAAGAAGATCGCGGGCGGCGTCGGCGTGGTTCTCGCCGCGGTCGCGGCGTTCACGGGGATCGACTTCAACCCGCCGTCGGTCGAGCAGTACACGCAGGACATGAACAAGTGCGCGGCGGAGATCAAAGAGAGCCAGCCGACCAAGGATTGCTCACCCGAGGTGGCCGACCAGGCCAAGGCAATCGCCGAGGATTCCAAGACCGTGGCCAACGCGACGAAGGACGCGGCGCATCCGGCGGGACAGGACGTCGTCTACTGGATCGCTCCCGAGAACGGAGCCAAGACGTCTGCCACTCCGCACGTCTTCCACATCTGCCAGGGCGTGAGCCCGCTCCGCGGCAAGACGGTGAACAGCGGCTCAGTGACGCAGGCCTATTCCGAGAACGCGACCCGAATCACCAAGCAGATTCCGATGGAGCAGAAGCAGTGCGGCTTCGCCGGCGCAACTTCGGACAAGGCCGCTGTCCCGACCGCGGGATAGCGGCCGAAACAGGGGCGAGCGGGAATAAGGCGACTATTTGTTGCTGATATCGACGGCGACGAAGCCTTCGGGTGAGTTGCCGCGCTTGATCAGCAGAAGCACGCTCGCGCGGCCGGCCTTGCGCGCCCCGTCCACGCCGGCAATCACCTGGACCGGCGTCGTCACCGGCTGGTTGTTGATCGACATGATGAGGTCGCCGCGCTGCAGCCCCTGCTCGGCCGCGTCCGAGTTCGGATCGACGCCGGTGATGATCACGCCCTTCGAGGTGGCCGGGAGGTTGGCGGCGCGCCCAAGGTCCGGCGTCAGCGGAGACAGCGACAGGCCGAGTGCCTTCTGTGCAGCCACGCCGGTCGTCCCGGTGCCGCTGTCCGTCGTAGCGTCGCCGCCGCCGGCAATCTTGTTGAGCGCTTCCTCGGTCGGCCGGTCGGCGAGAAGCACGTAGACCGTGCCGTGCTTCGGATTGGGCGTGCCTGCGCCGCGGACGATCTCGACCGGAATGCGCGAGCCGACCTTGCTGTTTGCGACGAGGTAGGAAACCGTCTGCTCGGACGTGACCTGCTGGCCGTTGACCTTGACGATGACGTCGCCCTGCTGGAGCCCGGCGCGTGCGGCGGGCCCATCCGGAACGATCGTCCGGACGACTTCGCCGGTGTCCTTGGGGATTCCGATCGCGGGAGCGAGATTTTCGTCGACCGCCTGGAGGCCGACCCCGAGATAGCCGCGCTGCGGGCGCTGGCCGTGCATCAAGGCATCGATCACCGGCCGCGCTAGCTCGGCGGGGATGGCGAGGCCGATTCCGACCGAGGCCCCGTTGGGCGAAATGAGCGCGCTGTTGATCCCGATGACGTTCCCGTTGAGGTCGAACATCGGACCGCCGCTATTGCCCATGTTGATCGCCGCGTCGGTCTGGATGTAGCGATCGTAAGCGCCGATGCCGGTGATCCCGCGGTGGAGCGCGGAGATGATCCCGGCGGTGACCGTGCTGCCGACGCCGTATGGGTCGCCGATCGCGAGCACCCAGTCGCCGACGCGCGCCCTGGTACTGTCGCCCCAATTGACGAACGGAAGGTTGCGCCCGTCGATCTTCAGCAGCGCCAGATCCGAGGTCTCGTCGCGGCCGAGGATGCGCGCGGGATATTCCTTGCCGTCGGTCATGGTGACCGTGACGCTGTCGACCGTGCCTGTGCCCTGGAGGCCCTGGATCAAGTGGTTGTTGGTGACGATGTAACCGTCGGGCGAAATGATGAAGCCCGATCCCAGCGATCCCGCCTCGCGGGTGCGCGGCGATGCGCCACCGCCACCGCTCCCCTGATCGGTCCCGCCCTGCGGTTGGGTCGGGTCGAAGCGGCGGAAGAATTCCTCGAACGGGTCGCTCTGCGACTTGACCGTCACTTTCTGCTTGGTGGAAATGTTCACCACCGCCGGCTGAAGCTTCGCCACGAGATCGGCGAAGGACAGAGGAGCTCCGGGCCGCGGAGCGAGCGCCGAAGTGCCCGGCGCATTTTGCGCGACTTGAGCACCCGCCTGCCCCGTGGCGAGCGAGAATGCCGTTCCCCCGAGCAGCAGGGCCATTGCGACCCCGTAGGCGTAGCGCACTTTTCCGGACTCCTTCGAGCGCATCGATACTCCATCATTTGGTGTGAGACGCAAGGGCGGTAATGTCCCTGACTGCTGAACGCGAATTGAACGGCTCAGTTCACTTCGAGCGTCCAGTGAATTCCTTCAGATAGTCATTCTGGGGCGACAGAATGATGTTGGTGGGGGCGGGCTTGTCCTGTCCGTCGCCGACGAAGGTCGTAAGGTAGGACTGCATCGCGCGATAGAAATCGTAGAATTGCGGATCCTTCCCGAAGCTTGCCGCGTAGGTCTTAGACGCATCGGCGTCCGCCTGAGCGCGGATGATCTGCGCCTGCTTCGCACCCTGTGCCCGGATCGAGCGGGCTTCCTGAAGACGCGCGGTGCGCATGCTCTCGAACGCCGACTGAAGCGGAGCACCGTCCGGGAGGTCGGTCTTCTTGATCCTGACGTCGACGATCTCGACTCCGAACTTTGCCGCCTGGACGTTCAGCGACTTGCGCACGTCGTCCATCACGCCCTGCCGCTCGGGCGATAGAAGGGCAGCGAACGGCTGCCTTCCGAGCTCGTTGCGCACTTCCGAGCGGAGGATCGTCTGGAGCTGGCTCTTCAGATTGTCCTCGGTCGTCGATCGAATGTACATCAGGAGCGGGTCGACGATGCGGTAGCGTGCGAAGGCGTCGACCATCAGGCGCCGCTGGTCGGTCGAAAGAACCGGCTGGGGCTCCATGTCGACCGCGAGCACGCGCTTGTCGATCCACACGATCTGGTCGACGAACGGAATGCGGTAGGTAAGGCCTGCGCCTGCAGTGCCGATCGGGCGCCCGTCCTCATAGCGATTGAGAATGCGCTCGGGCTTGCCGAAGCGCACGACGACGGCCTGCTTCGTTTCTGGCACGATCGGGAAGCTGCCGAGCAGCAACAGGAGGACGATGAAGCCGAAAATTGCCGAGAGGAAAGGCCGGCGGCGAACGAAGTCGGTCATTGCTGCCGCTCCTGCTGCTGCTTCTTGACCTCCGGCAGGGGCAGATAGGGGGTGACTCCGGGTGCCTCGACGACGGTCTTGTCGACCTTCGAGAGGACCTGTTCCATCGTTTCGTAATACATGCGCCGGCGGGTCACGTCGGGCGCGAGCTTGTACTGCTCGTAGACCTTGTCGAACGCCGCCGCTTCGCCCTGCGCCTTGGCCGTGAGCTGGAGCGCATAGGCATTGGCCTGATTGACGTAGGACTTGGCGTCCTGTTGCGCAGCGGTCACCTCCTTGAACGCGTCATTGACCTCGTTCGGCGGGTCGGCCTGCTGGATTGCGACGCCCTGGACCTCGATCCCCGAGCGGTAGCCGTCGAGGATGCGCTGCATCCGGTCGGCGACCTGCGTCTCGATCTCGCCGCGCTTGTCGCCCATGGCATCCTGGAGCGAGACCTGGCTGATCACGGCGCGCATGGCGCTCTCAGCGACCTGGCGGATGGTTTCGTCCGGTTGGGCGAGCTGGAACAGGTAAAGCTCCGGCGTGCGGATGTTCCAACGGACCGAATAAGCGATGTCGAGCAGGTTCTGGTCGCCGGTCAGCATCAGATCCTCGCTGCTCTGCGAGCCGAGGTCGGCGCTACGGATGCTTTCGACGTCGACCTTCTGCACCCGGTCGACCGGGGAGGGGAGCGTAATCCCGACGCCCGGCCCAAGCGTTGAGCTGTAGCGGCCGAAACGCGTGACAACGCCGCGTTCGTTGGGAGCGATCGAATGCACGCTGGTACCGATCAGCCAGAGGATGATAACGACCACGCCGACCCACAGGATCAGCGAGCCGCTGGGCCTTCCGCGCAACCCGCCGCCACTACCGCCGCCGCCGCCGAACCGCAGGCGCCCGCGCCGGAGGATCTCGTCGAGCGGAGTGACGCCCGAGCGTCCGCCAGCGCCGCCACGACGGCCGGGGTCGCCCCAGGGCCCGCCATGACCGTCGTCGGCCGACGGCTCGTCGTTGCTTCCACTCGGGCCCCACGGGCCCTTCGTATCGGCGAAAAGACCGCGAATGCGGCCGCCCCACCCCTGAAAAGTGCTCATCGCCGCGGAATATAGAGAGGGGCCCCGATGAAAAACAGTGGCAAGGCGCGGCGCGCTTCTTATGTGCCATCCATGGCCGACGTCCCCGACCAGCTCATGGACCTTCCGCACAGCGATCGGATCCGCTCGCGCAAGCTCGCTGGGAGCGTCGCGACGCTGATCGTCGACGCGACCGGGCTCTCGGCTTCCGAGCGTGCCGAGGTCGAACAAGAGCTCCGCTCGGCGAGCCTCGCGAAATCCGGCGTCGACGAGGTCCGCATCGCAATGACGGCGGCTGAGCCGTCGCGGACCTTGATCGCGATCGGGAGCGGGAAGGGCGGTGTCGGCAAATCCACGGTGTCGGCAAACATCGCGATCGCCCTGGCGCGAAAGGGAAAGAAGGTCGGGCTCATCGACGCCGACGTCTATGGACCCTCGCAAACGACATTGCTCGGCACCGATGCGAAGCCGACGGCCGAAGGCGAGCAGCTGATCCCGGTCGAGGCGCACGGCATTAAATTCCTGTCATTGGGACAATTGGTGTCGCCTGGTCACGCGCTCGCCTGGCGGGGACCGATGGCTACGGGCGCGCTTGCCAAGCTGGTGGAAGCGGACTGGGGCGATTGCGAGCTGCTGATCGTCGACTTGCCCCCGGGCACGGGTGACGTGCAGCTGTCGCTGATCCAGCGCTCGCGCCCGGCGGGGGCGGTGATCGTCTCGACCCCGCAGGACTTGTCGCTGATCGACGCCCGGCGCGCGGTGGATTTGTTCAACAAGATGAGCGTGCCGGTGCTCGGGCTGATCGAGAATATGGCGCTCTATTCCTGCCCCCATTGCGGCGAAGCCTCGCACCCGTTCGGGACGGGCGGCGCGGAAACGGCGGCGGAGGAGATGGGCATCTCCTTCCTCGGCCGCCTGCCGTTGTCGCTCGCGATCCGCGAGGCATCCGATGCGGGCCATCCTCCGGCCGCTTTCGGCGGTGCCGATGCAGACGGGTTCGAAGCCATTGCCGCGAAACTGTTGGAGGCGGTGGAGCATTGAGCGTCACCGGAAGGACCATCGCATGCCACTGACGCGCGACGAAGACATAGCCGAGCTTTTGCGGAATGCCCGCACGATCGCCGTCGTCGGCGCCTCGGACCGGCCCGATCGCCCGTCCTACGGAGTCATGAAGTTTCTCCAGGAATGGGGCTATCGAGTGCTTCCGGTGAACCCGCAGATCACCGGCGAGCATGTGCTTGGCGAGTTCGTCTGGCGTGAGCTCGCGCAGATTGGCATCCCGATCGACATCGTCGATATCTTCCGCCGACCGGAAGCCGCCGCAGACGCGGTGGACCAGGCGATCTTCGTCGGCGCGAAAGCGGTGTGGATGCAGCTGGGCGTAATCAACGATGAGGCCGCAGCGCGCGCCGAGGCGGCCGGCCTCAAGGTGGTGATGGACCGCTGCCCGCACATCGAGATCCCGAGGCTCGGCGTGCCGCGGGTACCGGCCGAGGCCTAAGCCGCCGCCACCGTCATCTCAGGCACCAGGATCGTCGGCGCATCGATCCCGCGCCGGAGTTCCAAATCGCTTCCCGGCTCGAGGTTCGCGAACATGTCGACTAGGTTTCCGGCGATGGTGATCTCCGCGACCGGCTCCGCAATTTCGCCGCCGCGAACCATGAATCCCGCGGCGCCGCGGCTGTAATCGCCGGTAATGCCGTTCACGCCCTGGCCAATGAGCTCGATGATCAAGACCGCTTCGGGGACGCTCGCGAGCAACTCTTCGCGAGTTCGGGCGCCAGCCTCCATGTAAAAATTGCTCGGCGATGCTCCGGGCGCGCCGCCGACACCACGCGAGGCGTGGCCGGTCGGCGCAATGCCGAGCTGGCGCGCCGAGGCGCTGTCGGCCATCCAGGCGTTGAGGATTCCGCCTGAGACCAGCTCCTGGCGCGAGACCCGAACTCCCTCCGCATCGAACGGGCGCGATCGGAGGCCGCGGACGCGCAGGGGGTCGTCGACGACGGTCACGGCCGGCGCGAAGACGCGCTCACCCAGCTTGTCGCCGAGGAAGCTGGTCTTGCGGCTTACCGAAGCGCCGTTGATCGCCCCCGCGAGATGCCCAAGCAGCGTCGAAGAAACGCGCGGATCGAAGATGACAGGATATCGCCCGGGTACCGGGCGCACGGGATTGAGCCGGGCTACCGCTTGCGTGCCGGCCCGCCGGCCGATCTCTTCGGCACGTTCGAGATCCTCGAGGTGACGGGCGCTGTGCCAGGCATGATCGCGCTGCATCGAGGAGCCCTCGCCGGCGATGACCGAGGCCGAACAGCCGTGGCCGCTGCTGCGGTAGGCACCCGAGAAACCGCCCGAGGTCGCAAGCGCGATGATCGACGCCGATGCGCTCGCGTTCGCTCCGTTCGAGTTGGTGGTTCCAGCGACGGCAAGCGCCGCTTCCTCGGTCGCCAGTGCGCGCTGGCGAAGCTCCGACGGGTCGGGCTCGCGGCCGTCGTCGGAGTCGAGGAACGGCGCATCACCTTGTTGCAGGAGGCTGCTAGGCGCGAGGCCCGCGTACGCATCTTCCGGCGCCTCCCTGGCCATTGCGAGGCAGCGATCGACCAGGATGCCGAGCGCTTCCTCGGACAGGTCTGACGAAGCGGCGGTGGCGGAACGCTGGCCGGCGAACAGCCTCAGCCCGATTTCCTCGCCTTCGGACCGGCTGACATTGTCGATGTTGCCGAGACGCACCTGAACGCCCGAGGAGCGTTCGGCAATATAGAGGGCATCGGCGGCGGTCGCGCCCGCGGCTATTCCACGCCCGACCAGCGATTCGGCGATTTTTCGGGCTTGTTCAGGCGATTGCATGCACCCGCGCCTAGCGGTTGGAGAGGCCGACCGCCAGCAGCCCCAGGAAGACGAGCAGGCCGCAGGTGCGGTTGGATCGAAACAGCCGGAGCGCTAGCTCACCGTCGCCGGGGTCGGCGCGAAGCGCCTGGTTGGCGAGATGCAGCGCTGCTGGCGCCAGCGCGAGCAACGCCAGCCAGTCGGGCCGGACCGTCCAAATCGCCGCACCCCAAAGCAGCAGCGCGATGAGATAGAAAAGTGCGATCCCGAGCGGCGCCTTCGAGCCGAGGCGGCGAGCGGAGGATTTAACCCCGACCAAAGCGTCGTCCTCGATGTCCTGGATCGCGTAGAGAGTGTCGTAGCCGGCCACCCAGGAAATGCTCCCGAACCAGAGCAGGAACGACGTCCACGAGAGGCCGCCGGTTACCGCCGGCCAGCCGACCAGCGCGCCCCAGGAAAAAACGATTCCGAGCCATGCCTGGGGCCACCAGGTGATCCGCTTCATGAAGGGATATGCGGCTACCGGGGCAATGCTGGCCAAAGCAACGACTGCCGCGATGAGGTTGAGCTGAAGGAGGACGACGAGGCCGATCAGGCACAGGCCGGCGATCAGCAGCCAGGCGGATTCGAGTGAGACGCGGCCGCTCGCAAGAGGTCGCAGGCGCGTTCGCTCGACGCGGCGGTCGAGGTCGCGGTCGACGATGTCGTTGTAGACGCAGCCGGCACTTCGCATCGCGAAGGATCCCAGTCCTAACCACAGGAACAGGTCCCAGCGACCGCCGACCCCGGCGAGCGCAACGCTCCACGCGCACGGCCAGTAGAGCAGCCAGCTCCCGATCGGCCGATCGAGGCGCATCAGGCTCGCGAACGGGCGCAGTCGCGGCGGAAGCGCGCCGATGAACCCGCGCCGCTCGCTATCGGGGACGATGTCGGTGGTGGCGGTCACGCGCGCACCTAAGTAGGAGGCGCCGATGCCCGCAACCCCCGCATGGCCGCCGAAGAGCTTGCCGCGGCTGTTCGTTCGACAGCCGCTCGGAGAGGGCACAGCAGTGCAGCTCGACGCGGGCCAGGCGAATTATCTCGGAAATGTCATGCGGCTCGGCATTGGGGCAGAACTGCTGGTGTTCGACGGGTTCTCGGGCGAGTGGCTCGCCCGAATCGCCGAAGTAGCCAAAAAGCGCATGAGCCTCGTGGTCGAGCGACAGACTCGAGAGGCGGAGAGCATCCCCGACGTCTGGCTCGCGTTCGCGCCGGTGAAGAGAGCGCAGACCGACTGGCTGGTCGAAAAGGCGACCGAGCTCGGCGTTGCACAGCTGGTGCCGGTGATGACCCAGCGGACGGTCGCCGAGCGCGTTCGTCTCGATCGACTTGAGAGCATCGCGATCGAGGCCGCCGAACAATGTGGGCGAACGCGGGTGCCTCAAATCGCCGAGCCGCTGCACCTCGCGCGCTTCGTAGGGGAATTGGATCCGGCCCGGCATTTCTATTTCGCCGACGAGACCGGCGGGGAACCGATTGCGGCGGCCTTTCGCGAAGGGCCCGCCATCATCCTCATCGGACCCGAAGGCGGCTTCACGGACGAAGAGCGCTCGTTGGCCGTGGGGGCTGGCGCTGTCTCAATCTCGCTCGGGCCGCGCATCCTTCGCGCCGAGACGGCGGCGCTGGCGGTGCTCGCTGCTTACATGGCTGTAGTTGGCGACTGGCGTTGAGGCGAGCCTGCAGCTAGGGGGCCGCGACCATGACCACGCGCACCGACGACAGCTATTCGCGCCAGATCGAAAATCGTGCCGACCTGCTGTCGGTCTTCGAAGGCGGCGAAAAGCCGACGGAAAACTGGCGCATCGGCACGGAGCACGAGAAATTCGTGTACCGATGCGACGATCATCGCGCGCCTACCTATGACGAGCCTGGCGGAATCCGTGACCTCCTCACCGGATTGACCGACTTCGGCTGGGAGCCGGTGATCGAGAATGGCAATGTGATTGCGCTGAAGGGCAAGGACGGGAACGTCAGCCTGGAGCCCGCGGGGCAGTTCGAGCTTTCGGGAGCGGCGCTGACCAATCTCCACCAGACCTGCTCCGAAGCCGCCCGCCACCTAGAGCAATGCAAGACGGTCGGCGACCGGCTCGGGCTCGGCTTTCTCGGGCTAGGCATGTGGCCCGACAAGGCGCGCAACGACTTGCCGGTGATGCCCAAGGGCCGTTACGCCATCATGCTCAATTACATGCCCAACGTCGGTAGCCTCGGGCTCGACATGATGTTGCGCACCTGTACCATCCAGGTGAATTTGGATTACGCATCCGAAGCCGACATGGTGAAGAAGTTCCGCGTCGGCCTTGCTCTCCAGCCGGCGGCGACGGCGCTCTTTGCCAACTCGCCGTTCACCGAAGGCAAGCCCAACGGGTACAAGAGCTTCCGAAGCCACATCTGGGAGGACACGGACCCCGACCGGACGGGAATGCTGCCCTTCGTGTTCGAGGACGGGTTCGGTTACGAGCGCTATTGCGACTACATGCTCGATGTGCCGATGTACTTCGTCTACCGCGACGGCCGGTACATCGACGTTGCCGGCGAGAGCTTCCGCGCCTTCCTCGAGGGCAAGCTTCCACAAATGCCGGGGGAGAAGCCGCGGCTCACCGACTGGACCGACCATCTCTCGACCGCGTTCCCCGAGGTGCGGCTCAAGAGCTTTCTGGAGATGCGCGGGGCCGACGGCGGACGCTGGGGCAAGATCTGTGCGCTCCCGGCGCTGTGGGTCGGGCTGCTCTACGACAGCCAGTCGCTCGACGCCGCGTGGGACCTCGTCAAGCACTGGACGATCGAGCAGCGCGAGAAGCTTCGGCACGAAGTGCCGCGGCTGGCGCTCGACGCCGCCACTCCCGACGGCGAAACCATGGGCGAGTTTTCAGGCCGCGTACTCGACATCGCGGCGGCCGGGCTGAGCCGGCGTGCGCAGCTCAACAGCGCGGGCGACAATGAAGGGGGATTCCTCGACCCGTTGCGCGACGTCGTTGCAACCGGCATGACTCCTGCCGATCGTTTGCTCGCGCGCTTTCATGGCGAGTGGAACGGCGACCTGTCTCACATCTACGAGGAATTCAGCTTCTGATGGACATGCCGATGCAAAGCCGCCGAACGCTCTATCCGGAGATCCAGCCGTACCAGACCGGCATGCTCGACGTCGGCGACGGCCACAGCCTCTGTTGGGAGCTCTCGGGCAATCCGGATGGCAAGCCTGTGGTGTTCCTCCACGGCGGTCCCGGCGGCGGGTCGAGCCCCGACCATCGGCGGCAGTTCAACCCCGACAAGTACAAGATCCTGGTGTTCGACCAGCGCGGCTGCGGCAAGTCGACGCCTTATGCGAGCCTCGACAACAACACGACCTGGGACCTCGTCGCCGATATCGAGAAGCTCCGGACCGAGGTCGCCAACGTCGAAAAATGGCAGGTGTTCGGTGGAAGCTGGGGATCGACCCTCGCGCTCGCTTATGCCGAGACCCATCCCGAGCGCGTGACGGAGCTGGTCCTTCGCGGCATCTTCCTGTTCGACCAATATGAGATCGACTGGATGTACACGGAAGGCGGGGCCTCGCAGGTCTATCCCGACAAGTTCGACGAGTTCCTCGCTCCGATCCCGGAAGGTGAGCGGGGCGATCTGGTCGAAGCCTATCGCAAGCGCCTGACAGGCGACGACAAGGAAGAACAGCTGGCCGCGGCCAAGGCCTGGAGCAAATGGGAGGGCGACATCGTCACCTTGCTTCCCAGCCCTTCGACGATCGAGCATTTCACCGCGCACGACGTCGCCGTCGCGGTGGCCCGGATCGAGAATCATTACATGGCCAACAATGGCTGGTTCGATGAAGGGCAGCTGCTTCGCGACGCTGGCAAGTTGAAAGGCATACCGGGCGTCATCGTCCAGGGCCGCCACGACACCTGCACGCCGCCGGTCGCTGCGTGGCGGCTGAAGCAAGCGTGGCCCGAGGTCGAGCTGAACATCATTCCCGACGGCGGTCATTTGTTCAGCGAGCCGGGAGTGCTCGACGGGCTGGTCCGGGCGACGGACCGGTTCGCGGGAGTCTAATCGCCCGGCTTGTATGTGCGCTCGACGTGGCCGCTGAGCTCGTCGGGCCAGAAATAGACCTGACGAAGCGCACCGGACGCGAAGCGCTGCGCCTCATCGTTGAAGTGCTTCGAGTCCGGATGGCCGCTCTCGCCGCCGGCGGTAATGGCACGGGCGCGAACGCGGGGGCCGAACTCGACCACGGCGACGAAGCTGTTGCCATAGTCGCCGTACCAGCGCTTCGTGCCCGGCTTCGGGCCTGACCGGATCGACGCGAGCGAGCCGAAGTTGGCGTCGGCGAACGGCACCGCGACGCTCGGCTGGGAGTCGCTATATTCGGGGTCATGGATCGCGGCCGAGATCCGCTGCGCGCGGTTGATCTCGCCCCAGGGCACGTTCCAGCGGCCGAATTCGGTCGTGAGGTAGCTGACCGCTTCGTCGAGCGACTTGAGCTTCTGCTCCGGTGTGGTGTCGCGCGCGAGGCGCATCATCACTTTATTGCCCGGCTCGTCCGCGGGGGCGTTCAGCGCCTTCCTGAGGTTGAGCCCCCAGACCATCGCGAGCGTTTGCGGCACGGAGCTTGCGGCCCAGCGGTGGTCCCAATTGCGCAGCGCTGCGATCGGCGCGGCAAGGTGGTCGAAATGCGAATCGCGTACCGGCAAGCGGTCGTAGGCCTCGACGAGGCCCGGGATCAGCGCCGCGAAGCCCGGCTGGTAGCTGTCAAAGGCCGCTGCGTTCAACTTCTCGAGGGTCCAGCCGCGGCTGCGCGACAGAAGCTGCAGCGCATGGACTCCGCGGAAATTCTGGCCGTCCTTGTCCATATATTTTGGATAGTTGGCGGGGTTCGGGCTGAAGGCGCCGGCGGCGGTCCAGGGCGCATTATTGTTGTTGTCGACCCAGCCGTTGGGCGGATTCATCACATTGGGAAGCTCGGGGAGCGAGTGGAGCGAACCCCAGTCGGTCTCGGGATCGCTGCCGTCGACGGTCTTCGAATAGTCGAAGCGGTCGTTGCGGCGCGGCACGAACTGGGGATGGAGATAGGCGATCTCGCCCTTGTCGTCGGCGAAGATCGTATCGTTGGAGCTGTTCGCCTTCAGCTGGGCGACGTCCATGAACGAAGCGAGATCGCTCGCCTTGGTCCGAAGATAGCTTTGCTGGAGTGCCTCGACCGGCCGGTTCATCATCGAAAAAGCGATCCAGCGTCCGTCGCGCTCCGCGACGATCGGACCGTGATGGGTGAAGTAAGTCGTGAAGTTGCGCGAGGCCAATTTCCCGCTCGGGAGGCGATAGCTGATCGTCACCGGGCGAGTGCCGATCAGATTGCACGAGTTCCCGTAGCGCGAGCAGCGGGCCTTCCCGTGCTGCTCGACGGTTTCGGCGAATTCGTCGACGACGTCGATTCCGCTCGACGTGTGCATCCAGCCGACGTGCGGGTTGAAGCCCTGGTAGATGAAGAACTGACCCCAGGTCGCGGCGCCATAAGCGTCGAGCCCCTCGTCGCTCGACATCTGCAGCTCGGAGCGGAAATACCAGCTGGTGTGCGGGTTGATGAGCAGGAGTGCGTGGCCGCCGCTGGTCAACGCCGGGGCGATGGCGATTCCGTTGGAGCCCTGCCGTTCGACCCACGGTTCCTGGTCGGCGGCGACCTTTTGGCCGGAATAGAAGGCCTTGAGCTCGTCGAGCTTGATGCGCTCGATGTCGCCGCCGATGCTGCCTTCGGTGAAGCTGAGCGCCATCCACGGCTCGAAGCGCGTGAGGACCTTGGGGTGGACGTCGGGATGTGTGGCGAGAAAGTAATTCAGCCCGTCGGCCCAGGCGTTCATCAGCTCCTGCATCCGGGCCGGGCTCTTCGCATAATAGGCCTTGAGCTCCGGCTCGCTCACATAAAGCCGCGAGCGAAGATCTGCCCAGATCGCTTTCTCACCGTCGGCTTCGGCGGTTCGCCCGAGCGCCGTCAGGTAATTGGCTTCGATCCGCGGAAAGTCGTCCTCGGCCTGTGCGTAGATCATCCCGAAGATCGCGTCGGCGTCGCTGTGGCCGTGGACGTGCGCGATGCCCCAGTCGTCGCGCGCGATCGTCACGCGGGAGGCTTCCGCGTTCCAGCGTGCTCGTTCCGGCGGCTGGGCGGCGGCGGTGAGGAGGAAGAAGAGCGGGACTAGAACGGCGGCGGTACGGTTACGCATCCGGCAGAGCTTGCTTGGCTTCTCCCCAGCCCGCAAGCATCTTGGATGCGGCGCGCTTCAGCAATTGATCGGCGTCGCGGATGCTGAAGTGATGGCCGCTGTCATATTTGTCGAGCTCGGCCCACGCGATCGGCGCGGACACAGGCGCGCCCTCGCGGCCGCGGGCGGAGTAAGGCAGGACCGCCGTCGCGCCGCGCTGGTTGCGCAGCCAGTCGAGGAAGATCCGGCCCTTCCGCTGCTCCTTGCGGATGTTGGCGGTGAACATCTGCGGCTCGGCTTCGGAGATTGCGCGGCTGAACCGCTCGGCGAAGCTTTTGACCGTCGGCCAGTCCTCCGAGGCATCTAGGGGCACGACGACGTGCATGCCCTTGCCGCCAGAAAGGAGCGGCCAACTCTCGAGGCCCAGCCCCTTGAGCAACTCGCGAAGCAGCAGCGCCGCTTCCTTCACATTGCCGAAATCGAGGCCGACGTCGGGATCGAGATCGAACACCAGCCGGTCGGGATATTCGACCTTGTCGACCTTGCTGCCCCAGCCGTGGAATTCGATCGTCCCCATCTGCACGCAGGCGAGCAGGCCGCGGATGTCGTCGAAATAGAGATAGTCCTCGAAGTGGCCGTCCTTCTCTTCGATGGGGATCTGCTTCACATGCGGCCCGAACGTGCCCTTGTCGTGCTTCTGGAAGAAGCTTTCGCCGGTGCGTCCTGAGGGGAAGCGGATCAGGGTCATCGGACGGTCGGCGGCGTCGACCATGATCAGTGGCTCGATCGTCGCATAATAGTCGGCGAGGGCCTTCTTGGTCAGGCCGAGCTCGGGGAAGATCACCCGGTCGGGGCTGCTGATCTCGATCCCGAAATCCTCGGCGTTCGCGTGCGACCGTTTTGCCTTGGCGCGCTTTGGCTTCGTCTCATTCGCTGTCAGATGCTTCGGCACTTCCTTCACCACGTCCTTCGCCGGTTTGTCCTCGCGAAGACCAACGAAACTGGGATGGCGGAGGATGCCGTCGTCGGTGAACTCGCTGAATTTGATCTCGGCGACGAGCTTCGGCTCGATCCAGTGCGCGCCCTTTCGGTCGGCACGCGGCACTTCGACCGGCGCCTGGTCGACCGCGAGCGGCTCCATCCGCTCCATGAGATCCTCGATCAGCTGCGCGTTGAAGCCGGTGCCGACCTTCCCCGAATAAGTCAGCTTGCGACCATCCTTCGCGGCGAGAAGCAGTGAGCGGAAGCCGCGCCGCTTGTCGCTTTCGGACCAGCCGACGATCACGAATTCCTGCCGCTGGATGCACTTGATCTTCAGCCAGTTGCGCGTTCGCGTTCCACTGTAGGTTGCGCTCGCCTTCTTTGAGATGATGCCTTCGCCGCCTTGCTTGCAGACCGCTTCGAACATCTCCTCGCCGCGGCCGATGATGTGGTCGCCGTAGAGGATCGGCGCTGAAACGCCCTCGAGCAAAGCGGCGAGCCGCTCCTTGCGCTCGATGTTGGGCAGCTTGCGGATGTCTTCGCCGCGATCGATGAGCAGGTCGAAGGCGTAAAAGGCCAGGTTGGCGCCCTTCTGATCTTTGAGCGTCGACTGAAGAAGCTGAAAGCTCGGCCTCCCGTCGTCGTCGAGCGCCACAGCCTCCCCGTCGATCAGGCAGCCGGGGGGCAGCTTGGCCGCGGCCTTGACCAGCACCTTGAACTTGTCGCTCCAGTCGAGGCCGTTGCGGGTCCAGGCGGTCGCCACGCCCTCACCGACGGAAAGGAGCAGGCGATAACCATCATACTTGATCTCGTGAATCCATGAGGTGCCTGCCGGAACCTCGTCGACCAGCGTTGCGAGCTGCGGCTCGACGAAGGCGGGCGGCGCTTTTGAAGCCTTGCGCTTCGCGCGGCCGCCCTCCTGCCCGCCGCGGTTCGATTTCCACACATCCTCGCCCGCTGCGATCTCGGCCATGGTGCGCCCGGTGGTGACGCTGGTCACGCAATTGTCGACCAGAGCGTCGCCGTCCGCAGGATCGGCGAAGTCGTCGGTGACTTTCTTGAGCATCCACGGCTCGGCCTTTTCGCCGGGCTTGGGCTTCAGCCGGAACATCACCCATTCGCCCTTCATCCGCTCACCTTCGAGCGTGAAGTGGAGGTGACCTTCCTCGATCGTCTTGCTGGGATCCTTGCGCGGATCGGGCTCCCAGCGGCCCTGGTCCCACAGCATCACGGTGCCGCCGCCATATTCGCCCTTCGGGATGGTCCCCTCGAATCCACCGTAATCGAGCGGATGGTCTTCGGTGCGCATGGCGAGCCGGTTTTCGCCGGGGTCGAGGCTCGGCCCCTTGGGTACGGCCCAGCTTTTCAGGACACCATCCAGCTCGAGCCTGAAGTCCCAGTGCAGCCGCGAGGCCTCGTGCTTCTGGACGACGAAGCTGTCGCCCTTACCCTTGAGCTTGCGGCCTCTGGGCTCTTTCGTCTTCGAGAAGTCGCGCTTCCGGTTGTAGGTCTCGATATCGAGCTTGCGGGAGACCACGAGGGAGCCCCCTAGTTGGTCATCCCCGCGCAAGCGGGGGCCCAGCCAAAGACAAGATACTGGGTTCCCGCTTTCGCGGGAATGACGAGAATGACGAACGGGTCAGCCATTACGCCCTTTTACGTGCGGGCGCCTTTGCCGGTTCCTTCTTGGCCGCGCTCTTCTTCTCAGGCGCCTTCTTCTCCTCGGCTTTGGCCTTGCCCCTCTTCTCGTCGCCGAGACTCTTCTTGAGCGCAGCCATCAGGTCGATGACGTTCGAGCCCTTGGGCGGCGCCTCATCCTCTTCCTCGATGATCTTCGCGCCCTTGGCTTTCTGCTTCTTCTCGATCAGGCGGTGGAGCGCATCGACGTAGCGGTTGTGGAATTCCTTGGGGTCGAACTCGCCGGCCTTACGCTCGATCAGCATCGACGCCATGTCGAGCAGGTCCGGGTCCGGCTTATGGTCGCCGATGTCGCGGAAGAAGCCCGAGGATTTATGGACTTCGTCGGCATAGCGGAGCGTCTCCAGCAGCAGGCCGCGGCCGCACGGCTTCAGCGCCACCATATATTCCTGGCCACGCATCGCGAGCTGGCCGACGCCGACCTTCTTCGCCGCCTTCAGCGCATCGCGTAGGACAACATAGGCCTCCTCGGCGAGGTCGTCGGCCGGGACCACGTAATAGGGTTTCTCGAAGAAGGTCGCGTCGATGTCGTCCTCGTCCACGAACTGCACGAGGTCGAGCGTCTTGCGGCTCTCCAGCTTGACGCTCTCGATTTCCTCCGGGTCGAGAAGCACGTAATGGCCCTTCGAGACCTCGTAACCCTTGACGATCTCGTCGCGCTCTACTGGCCCGATCCCGGGCACGACCTTTTCATATTTGATCCGCTTGCCCGTGGGCTCGTGGACCTGGTGGAACTGGATCTGGGCGCCGCTCTTGGTCGCCGGGAACAGCTCGACCGGAATCGAAACCAGCGCCAGCCGTATTTGTCCTCGCCAGATCGCACGCGCAGCCATTGCCACTCTCCTTCGTGGGGAGATTCAATTCATTGCGATGCCGAGTCGTTCCCGGTCGCCCCGATCAGAGATCGTACCAGTTGCGCAACATCTTCGCCAAGTGCCGCGGATTCCACGATTGCCGAGCCGCAAATCACGCCTTTTGCGCCGGCAGAGAGGGCCGCGCGGACATGTGCGGGTTTGGAAATCCCAAAACCAAACACTTGCGGTGGTGCGCCGAGGCCACACAGCCGTTCGACCAGGCGCGAATCGAATCGCCCGCCGGCGTGCGTTCCCGTGATGCCGGTCCGGCTGACGCAATAGGTATAGGCTTTCGACAGCTGAGCGATGCGCTGCAGCGTCGCATCGGGCGTGTTCGGCGCCGCGATCAGCACCGGCTCGATCCCCGCTTGTTCCATTTCCCGGACGAAGGGCTCGGCTTCGAGCGCGGGAACGTCGGCGATAAGCAGGCTGTCGGCGCCGGCCTCGGCTGCATCGCGGATGAAGCCCGCCCGCGCGACGACGATGTTGGCGTAGGTGAGAATGCCGACGGGCACATCCGGGTGACGTGCGCGAAATCCTGCGATCAGCTCGAAGCAATCGCTGACCCGAACCCCGGCAGCCAGCGCGCGCTGCGCCGCAGCCTGGATGACGGGCCCGTCGGCAACCGGGTCGGAAAAGGGGATTCCGACCTCGATCATGTCCGCGCCGCCGTCGACGACCGCATCGAGCAGGTTCGCGCACGCCCCGGGATCGGGATCGCCGAGCATCAGGAACGCACCGAACGCGCCCCTGCCGTTCAGCCTCTCGAACATCGCGGCGTAGCGGCTCATGCGAGCAGCGCCTGCGCCTGCGCGACGTCCTTGTCCCCGCGCCCGGAGAGACCGACCAGGATTGCGCTGACCGGATCGGCTTCGGCGAGCTTCAGCGCATGGGCAAGCGCATGGGCGGATTCGAACGCGCAGAGGATGCCCTCCTTCACCGCGAGCGCCTTGAACGCCGCGAGCGCCTCGGCATCGGTGCAGCCGACATATTCGGCGCGCCCGCTATCCTTGAGATGCGCGTGCTCGGGCCCGACGGCTGGATAGTCGAGGCCGGCGGAGACCGACCAGGTGTCGGCAATTTGCCCCTCATCGTCCTGAAGCACATAGGTTTCGGACCCATGGAGGATGCCGGGGCTACCACGCAGCAACGTCGCGCCATGCTCCTCTCCCTCAAGGCCCTTGCCCGCCGCTTCGACTCCGACCAGCCGGACCGGGTCCTCGATGAAATCGGCGAAGATACCGATCGCGTTCGACCCGCCGCCGACGCAGGCAACGACCGCGTCGGGCAGGCATCCGAGCTGTTCCAGGATCTGTGCGCGAGCCTCGCGCCCGATGACCCGCTGGAACTCGCGGACCATCGTCGGAAAGGGATGCGGGCCCGCGGCAGTGCCCAGCAGATAATGAGTCGTCTCGAAGCTTGCCGACCAGTCGCGAAGCGCCTCGTTGATTGCGTCCTTCAGCGTCCTTCCGCCGCTTTCGACCGGCACGACCCGCGCTCCCATCAGCTCCATCCGGAAGACGTTGAGCTTCTGCCGCTCGACGTCCTCGGCGCCCATGTAGATCACCGTCTCGAAGCCGAGCAGGGCGCCGACGATGGCGGTCGCGACGCCGTGCTGCCCCGCGCCGGTCTCGGCGATCAGGCGGGTCTTGCCCATCCGCTTCGCAAGCAGCCCTTGGCCGAGCACCTGGTTGGTCTTGTGCGCGCCGCCGTGCAGCAAGTCTTCGCGCTTCAGATAAATGTTGCCGGGGAGGTTGCGGCAGCGGGTGAGCGGCGTCGGCCGTCCGGCATAATTGGCGAGCAGACCGTTCAGCTCGGCCGCAAATGCCGGATCGTCCTGGGATTCGAGGAACGCCGTCTCGAGCTGCTCGAGCGCCGGCACGAGGATCTCGGGAACGAAGCAGCCGCCGAAGCGCCCGAAGCGGCCGCTCAGGCGCATGGGCTCAGCCGCTGGCGGGAAGCGGGACGGAGCGCGCCGAACAAGGCGGCGATCCTTACGGGCGACTTTCGCCCGGGACGGAAGTCCACCGAGGAACCGACGTCGATGGCATAGGCCCCAAGCCGTGCCGCCGCGGAAGCATTGTGGCGAGAAATCCCGCCGGCGACGATCGCTCGCGCCAGCTCCGGATGGCCTTCGGCGAGCGACCAGTCGAAGCTGCTTCCAGTGCCTCCGTTGCCATTGTCGAATAGCAGGCGGTCGCCGCCGCGGCCCGTTAGCGGTTCGCGCCCGGCGCTGAGCGCGGTCCATATTTCGCAGCTGGGCGGCAGGCTTCGCCTCAACTCGCGGACATAATCGCGATCTTCGTGACCATGCAGCTGAGCTGCATGGAGGTTGAGCAGCGTCGCAATGTCGGCAACGGTGTCGAGCGGCGCATCGCGGAACACGCCGACGGGCAGCATGCCCGAACGGCGGGCAAGACCGGCCAGCGGCGCGGCTTCGTCTGCCGTGACATGGCGGGGGCTGCCAGGCACGAAGACGAAGCCGGCGAATGCCGCTGGCCGGGCGGCGCGAATGTCCGCGCCGCAACTGAGGCCGCACAGCTTGGTTCGTCCGAAGACGAGAGCGCGCGCGGCCTGAGCAGGATCGGCAGAGCCCATAAGGGACGATCCGATCAAGAAGGCATCGACGAGCGGTGCAATATGATCGACGTCAGCCCTCGAGCGGATGCCGGATTCGGAAATCAGGGGCCGATCCGGCGCCAGCTTTACCAAGCGCTCGGTCGTGCCGATGTCGACGGTGAGGTCGCGAAGGTCGCGGTTGTTGATGCCGATGAGCGTCGCCCCGAGCGCGAGCGCGCGGCGCATTTCGGGCTCGTCATGGACCTCGACCAGCGCGTCCATGCCGAAGCGGCGGGCTTCGCCGGTCATTGCCCGCGCTTCCTCGTCGTTCAGCAGCGACAGCATCACGAGCACCGCATCGGCGCCCGCAATGCGAGCCTCCGCGACCTGGCGGACGTCGATGAAGAAGTCCTTGGCGAGGATCGGCCCGTCGAATTCGCACCGAGCGGCGGCGAGGTCGTCGAGCGAGCCACCGAAGAACTGGCGGTCGCAAAGAACGCTCAGCCCATCGGCTACGCCCGCAAAGCCGCGAGCGAGCGCAGGCACGTCCGCGCCTTGGCGGATTGGACCCGCAGATGGCGAGGCCTTCTTGATCTCAAGGATGAAGCGGGCGCCGGGCTGCGCGAGTGTAGCTGCAAGGCTCCGCCGCGTGGGAACGGCGGCGGAGCGCAGGGCGTCGAGCGATATTCCGTCGAAGCGTCGGCCAAGCTCGCTTCGCTTGGAGGCTGCGATCTGCCCGAGGATTCCTTCAGCCACGGCTGGCCTCCACGAACGCCTTCAGCGTTGCGTTCGCCCGTCCGCTGCGAATCGCGTCGAACGCGATTTCCACGCCTTCGCGGAGGTTCGCAGCCTTACCGGCCGTCATCAGCAAGGCGCCTGCATTGAGCGCCGTTACCGCCGCGTCCGCTTCGCGGCCGCGACCGGAGAGGAGAGCCGCGAGGCGATCGGCATTCTCCTGCGGAGTGCCCCCTGCGATCCGTTCCACCGGCACCCGCTTCAAGTCTGCCTGCTCCGGCGTGATCTCGATTTCCGTGAGTGAGCGACCGCACACCGACACGGCGCGCGTGAAGCCGTGAAGCGCGACCTCGTCGAGGCCCGAGCCGTGTACGACCAAAGCCCGCTCGACACCGAGGGACTGAAGCGTTTCGGCGATCGGGCGAAGGCGCTCCGGATCGGCGACGCCGAGCAACTGCACCTTGGGCCTGGCGGGGTTCAGGCAGGGCCCGAGCAGATTCATGATCGTGCGCACCTTCAGCGCCCGTCGCACCGGCCCTGCATGCGCAATGCCGGGATGATAGAGAGGAGCGAGGAGGAAGCAGAATCCGGTCCGGTCGAGGATTTCGCGCGATTCGAGCGGCGACAGGTCGAGCCGAGCGCCGAGCGCTTCCAGCACGTCGGCCGAGCCGCACTTCGAGGTGAAGGACCGGTTGCCGTGCTTCACGATCGGAAGGCCGCAGGCCGCGACGACGAGGCCGGCTGCGGTCGACACGTTGATCGAACCCGAGAAGTCGCCGCCCGTGCCGCAGCTATCCGCGAACAAATAGGACGGGGTGGGGAAGGAGCGCGCCGCTTCGCGCAGCGCGAGCGCCGCTCCGGTGAGCTCGTCCGCTGTCTCGCCTTTGACCCGGAGGGCGACGAAGGCACCGGCCATCAGCGGCTCGCTCAGACTGCCGTCGACGATTCGGGCGAAGAGGTCGCGGGCGGAGCTAAGGTCGAGGTCGCTCCCGTCCAGAAGCCGCGTGATCGCCGCTTCGGCGCCTGCGTCCCGCAGCTCCGGTCTCGCTCGCACCTCGAGCGGAAAGTTCAGAATCTGAGTCATGAATCACCTGAAACAAAAAAGCCCGCCGGATGGCGGGCGGGCAGTCGATGATCGGTTGTTAGACGATCAGTCGCGCCATCGCGCCGCAATGGTCGAGCCGCGCCACCAGAAGTGAGCGGTCGAGGTTGCGGCGAAGGCGTTCAGGTTGGTCATTTGCGAATCGCTACCTAATTCACGCAGTTGGTGCCGGTCAACGCCGTTGCGGTTGACGGCTCCGACCACCAAATGCCAAACGCTTCCCGCGGGCGGGTGTAGCTCAATGGTAGAGCAGAAGCCTTCCAAGCTTACGACGAGGGTTCGATTCCCTTCACCCGCTCCAATTTCGCGACCCGCCGGGGGCAGGTTCGAAATTGGAGCGCGCGAGCGCTAGCGAGTGGCGACAACTCTTCGCTCTCAGCCGCGTTGACACGACAATGGCGCGCCGCCACATGGCGCGCCTGCCTGCACCTGTGGAGAGGTGGCCGAGTGGTTAAAGGCAGCAGACTGTAAATCTGCCCGCGCAAGCGTACGCTGGTTCGAATCCAGCCCTCTCCACCATCCCCCTTTGGATAAGGCCGTTTCCCGCCAGAATGACCGACATGGCGGCTCCTTGCTAACGAAAGTTAAGGGAAATTCACCCTCTTTCGCGGAAATCTGCTGAAAATCTGGCGAAATCTTCGCGAATGACCTATGGGATACGCGAACTCGTTGCTCGGGAGTGGCGCGATGCTGCGCGAGGTGGGGACTGCGTTGGACAATTCGGACGGCTCGCCCGATGATAATCGGGGAGCTTCATCGCAAATGACGGACGATCCAATGGCAGCGCGCGTCTCCCGCCTGACGAGCGGCCAGCTCGACTGCCTGCTGCTCGTCGATCGCCACCTGAACTCGAAGGAGATCGCCGCCGAGCTCGGCATCTCGCCGCACACGGTCGACCAGCGTGTGCGCCAGTCGCTCCAGATCCTGGGCGTCGAGCGCCGCGCGCAGGCTGCACGGATCGTTGCCGATCATTCGGCGCCATATCAGCGATTGATACATCAATCGCCGTACATTCCCGCCGACGCCCAATCAGGTCACCCAGAAGCCGCGGTCAGTCATCAGATTCGGCACGCTGATCGCGCAGGGGAGGCCGGGGGGCCGGGTTTCCTAACCGAGCAGAGGCCAGCGTCATCCTGGCCTTCCCTGCAACCGCCGTTCGCAACAAGGAGCAACCCTCGGAATGAGATGAGTGTCGGCCAGAGGCTGTTCTGGATCGCGGCGATCGCGATCGGAGCGGCGTTCTCGGCGGGCATGTATCTCGCCGGGCTCGAAAGTCTCGCAAGACTGCTCCGAAGCTGACAGACGCGAAGGGCAGCAACCGACAAGCAGATCGAACCGACAGCCACTCCGGAGCATGCTCCGGGGAAGGAGCAGTCATGCGCAAACAGATGATCGAAAATGCCGCCTATGAGGTCGCAACCCAGGTTCGGGTCGTCGAGGACCTGGTCGACTCGGCGCTCGCCGAGCTTGCTGAGCTGCAGGCCCGCATGATGCGCGCCAACAGCGTTGCCCACGCGGGCTTTGGAGCCATCCATCCCGCGCTCGAGCAGCTTTCCGCAGCAGTCACCGCCCTGGTCGGAAGCCGCGGCGCGGTCGTGGCGTGCCATGCCGCTCTGGCCGAAGCCAAGACCAAGGTCCCCGGCCTTCGCACCGTCGCGTTCGGAGACGAAGGCGAATGCCCGCCGCCCTCGGCGCAAGTCGACCTGCGCGTCGTCGCCTGAGGCAAAGGAGATTGACCGGGCACCGGCTCCGGTGTCCGGTCGACCGTCATGCTGTTCGCCCGCCTCATTCTCTATAATGGCCTGCTGATCACGGCCTGCGGCTATGCCTGGCTGCGTGGGCGTAGCGACGAGCGCATTGCCGCGGCGGTGTGCTTCGCAGCGTCGTTTGCGAGCCTGCTTTTCCTCACGCGGCTCCGCTTTTCGGAGATCGAGATCGGGATCCTGATCGTCGACCTCATAGTACTTGGCGCGTTCGTCGCCGTCGCCTTGCGCTCGGAGCGATTCTGGCCGCTGTGGGTGAGCGGTTTTCAGCTGACGTCGACCGTTCCGCATCTGCTGAAGCTCGTCGACCCCCATCTCATGCCCTTCGCTTATGCGGCGGCCGAGACCATCTGGAGCTACCCGATCCTCATCATCCTTGCCGTCGCGACCTGGCGAGTCCCGCGCTATCAAAGGCTTCCGCCTGCCAGGACCGCCTAGACTCCGGCGCATCCACCGCTAAGCGGGCGTGGATGTCGCGCCGAAAGAAATCCCACCAGAGCCACGGGACGCCCAACCGCCCCCGCCTGTGGGGAAAGCATGCCGTCGCAGCGGCGCTCGACAACCCCGAGCGCAAGGTGCTCCGAGCCTGGGCGACGCGCGAGACGGCGACGTTCATGCAATTCCCGAAGGAGGTCGCGGTCACGCTCGCTGAGGCGCCTGATCTCGGCCGCCTGGTGCCGAACGATGCACCGCATCAGGGCGTCGTGATCGAGGTCGAGCCGCTTGAGGACGCCTGGCTGGACGAGCTGTTGCGCGGTGCTCCCGAACGCGCCGTGCTGCTCGTGCTCGACCAGGTCACCGACCCGCACAACGTCGGGGCGATCCTGCGCTCGGCAGCGGCGTTCGGAGCGATCGGGATTGTCACCCAGGACCGTCACTCGCCGCCCGAAAGCGGAGTCATCGCCAAGGCCGCTTCGGGCGCTCTTGAACGGGTGCCGTGGGCCCGAGTCGTCAATCTCGCTCGATCGCTCGAGGAAATGGCGCAGGCCGGCTTCTGGCGCATTGGACTTTCGGGCGACGTGGAACTCGATCTCAAGGACGCCCTTGGTCCGCCGCGGGTGGCCCTCGTCCTCGGAGCGGAAGGCGCGGGATTGAGGCAGAACACGCGCGAGCATTGCGATTCGCTTGCACGCCTCCCGATCAGCGACGCCGTCGAGAGCCTCAATGTTTCCAACGCGGCCGCTGTCGCCCTTTACGCCGCCACGGTCGCCTGATGGTCCGAACGAAAAACAGCATCCGCGAGCATGTCGAAGCGCTCGCCAGCCGCGAACCGGCCTTCGCCGCCGTCATTGAGCGGCACGGTCTTCCGGAGCCGCGCAACAGCGCGCCGGGCGCGCAGACCTTGCTTCGAACGATCGTCGGACAACAGGTCAGCGTCGCCGCGGCGCGCTCGATGTGGGCCAAGCTGGAAGCGGCATTCGGCTCGCCCCCCGACCTCCAACTGCTCCTTGCCGCCAGCGACGAGGACCTCCGGGCGGCCGGCATGTCGCGCCAGAAGTCGGGCTATATCAGAAGCCTCGCCGAGCTTGTGATATCGGGCGAGCTCGATCTGACCCGCCTGCCCGAGGACGACGAGGAAGCGATCGCACTTTTGACCAGGATCAAGGGTATCGGCCGCTGGTCGGCGGAAATCTATCTGCTGTTCGCCGAAGGCCGTGCCGACGTGTTTCCCGCCGGCGATCTCGCGGTGCTGGTCGAGCTCGGGCGGCTCATGGGCCTTCCCGACAAGCCGAGCGAAAAGCAGCTTCGCGAGCTTGCGGAGAAGTGGCGGCCCTATCGTGGAGCGGCTGCCGTGCTCGCCTGGCACAGCTACAATTCGGCGGTTCTCTAGCCAAAAAATGACTTGAGGCCGTGCCGCAGCGGGTGCCAAGCTGTGTCCTCGTTGGAGGGGGGTCTCAATGAAACGCGTCGACGTCTATTTCCTGTTGCTTGCAACCGTGCTGCTGATCTGTGGCGCCGTCCTTGGAATCGTGATGGGCGCGCGCGAGGACTTTCAGCTCGTCCCGGTGCACGCGCATCTGAACCTTGCCGGCTGGGCGTCGCTCGCCTTGTTCGGGCTGACCTATCGCGCTTATCCGGAACTGGCCGCGACGCGGCTCGCGCGCTACCATTTCATCGTCTCGGCGACGGCGTCGGTGCTGCTCCCGATCGGAATCGGCTTTGCGGTGCTGCGGGCATCTCCGGGCCTTGCGATCTTCGCCTCGATCGTGTGGCTGCTTGGCGTCCTCATGTTCCTGACCCAGCTGACGCGCCTGCTCGGCGCGGGGAGCGATGAGTCGACGATGGCGCCTGCCGAATGATCTAGTTGCGGACGGCCGCAGGCAGAAGCCGGGCGGCGATCCCGCGGAAGATCCGGGGGCCGAGGTCGAGCCGGAACGGGCCCATTTTCTCGCTCTTCGTATCGCGCCCGAGAAGGTAGCTGGCCGATGTCTGGCCCTGGCCGCCGCTCCAGCTGTAGAGCGCGTTGAAGGCGATCAGCGGAACGAAGACCTGGCGCCCGCCGAGCTCATAAGCCTGCACCTGAGCCCGGGGGACCGCCACCTGAGTCTTCATGGCGACGCGCTTCAGCGGCGGAATGGCGATGATCCTCTCGCCCTCGCCGACCGGCCTCGTGAAAAAGGCGCCGATTTCCTGGTCCTGCGTCGGGCCTGCGTTGAACAGGCTAGCCTCGGCCAGCACCGCGCGCGCCGGCGCGCTTCCGGAGTTGAACAGCTCGAGTTCGAGCTCGATCGTCACCCGCTCCTCATCGAGGACGCAGCGCAGCGGATGGAAGCCGATATCCAGCCACGGCCGAAGGCGCGTCGAGACGAAACCGGTTGCCGGGGCAGGAGCCGCAGGCTTTGGAGCAGGCGCCGGGGGTGCAGGTGTGGGGCGCGGCGCTGCGGCCGGAACCGGGGCAACGAACGCGTCGACTTGCGGGCCCGCGGCGAACGCCTCGCGGTTGCGATTGCGCCAGAATAGGAAGCCTCCGCCAAGGCAAAGCGCAAGCGCGGCGAGCAGCCACGGAAGGATGGGGAAGCGATGCTCAGGCGCGAGCGTCCCGACCGGAGCCGGATCGGGGGCGAACGTCGTGGTTGCGGCTGGAGCCGTCGTGCTCGCGCTGCTGCCGCCGGCGAGCTTGGGAAGCGCGACTGTGAGCGATGATGCGGCGGGTGACGGCTGCGGTGCCTCCGAACTGCGGCCGGGCTGCGGCGCGGACGACGGCGTTGATGACGCGGTCTCAGTGCGGCGAGGGGCCGGCGGCTGTGCCACATTCGAGGTCCGCGCCTCGGAAGACGCCGGAGAGGATGATGGCGCCGCGGTCTGTGCCTGAGCTCGCGGCTGGCGGGCCTGCGGAGCGGGCTGCACGGGCGCCGGCTGGTCCGCCGCATGCGTGACCGTGCCGTTCAGGCTGAAATTTTGAAGCTCGCGCGGGCCGACCGAATCAGTCGGCGCGGGCGCGGGCGCGTCGCCGGACGGCGGGGCCTGCTGGGCAAGCGCCGCCCACGGAGCGAACGCAATCGCTCCTCCCAGCAATAGCTTACCCAAGCGTGAAACCGCCCTCATCCGCTCCCGCTCTGCGCGTTGATTCGCGCCAATCTCCGCGGCGCCACAGGCACATGCCCGCCGATCGCGCGTCTTTCAAGCACAGCGTTGATGAACGGCCCCGAAACCGTGCGTTTCGAGCGCTTTAGCGGGCGTCCACCAGGACCAGCTCCGAATCGTCCTCGGCCTGGATTTCGATCCGGTCCTCACCGGTGATCGCGACCCCATCGCGAGGACCGGCCTCGACTCCATTCACGCGCACCCGGCCGCTCGGCACGAGATAGAGGTGGCGGTCGGGCTGAGCGTCGATCTCGATCGATTCGCCGGCCTTCACGGTCGCTCCCAGCACACGCGCATCCGCATTGATGCTGAGCGTGTCCGCGTCGCCATTGCCGCTCGCGAGCAGCTGGAATGCACCCTCGCGGCTGTCCTTCGGGAACGGCTTGGCACCCCAGCTCGGCCGGGCCGACGGCTTGTCGGTCTCGATCCAGATCTGGAACAAGGTCGTCTGCTCATCCTCGAGATTGTATTCGGCGTGCGTGACGCCGGTGCCGGCGCTCATCACCTGGACGTCGCCAGCGCCCGTGCGGCCCTTGTTGCCCATCGAATCCTGGTGCGTGATCGCGCCGGTCCGGACGTAAGTCACGATCTCCATGTCGCGGTGCGGATGCGGCGGAAACCCGCTCTTCGCCGCGATCTGGTCGTCGTTCCAGACGCGGATCCTGCCCCAACCCATGCGTGATGGATCATGGTAGTTCGCGAAGGAAAAATGGTGGCGGGCGTTGAGCCAGCCGTGGTCGGCATGGCCGAGGCTGTCGAATTTGCGGACGTCGATCATGGCCGTGATCTGGGCGGTTTTACGGTTGCATCAAGTGTCAGCGATGTGACTGTTGGACCCGGAGCGATCAGATTTCCGATTGCACTGCCACGCCGAGCGGACGCGGCGACTGCGCTTCTCACCAATTCCTCACAAGCCACTCATGACGCTCACGCTTCGCTGCGGCAGGTTGTACGCACCAAGGCGGGAGCGAGAATGTGATCAGGATCGACGGCGAGCGCACACCGGGTTTCAAGCTGTTCCTCGCGATCGTCGTCGCGGCCGCGCTGACCATCCCGCTCTTTTCGGTATGGCTGCTCATCTACGACCGGCAGACGCAGCAGCAGGAAGCGACTAACTCCATCACCGCCGGTTGGGGCGGACCGCAGGCGATGACGGGGCCCGTGCTCGTCATCCCCTATCGCGCCAATACGACCGAGACTGTGGTTGAGAACGGCCAGAGCGTCACCCGCACCAACCAGGTCGCCAGGGAGCTGACGCTTGCGCCGGAAGTCGCCGAGGTCTCGACCGACCTGCGCCCCGACGTCCGCAAGAGATCGATCTACGAGGCCGTGGTTTACGACGCGGGCGTGCGCGGAAAGGCCCGGTTCGTGCTCCCGCCCGACCTTGCCCGGACCGGTGTGGATCCCGCGCAGATGGACCTCAGCCGCGCTGAGCTTCGCTTCGGCCTTAGCGATCCGCGCGGACTTGGGTCGAATCCGAGCGTGTCGCTGGGCGGACGGCCGCTGAGGCTGCTTCCGGGCGGTGGAAGCGGCGGCGGCCGTGGCTTCTTCGCCTTGGTCGATGCCAGCACGCTGACCGCGCAGCCGATGCTCGTCGACTTCGCCTATGAATTCCGGGGCAATGCATCGTTGAGCCTGGTCCCGCAGGCAGGCGACACGCGCTGGATGGTCAAATCGTCCTGGCCGAGCCCGAGCTTCGGCGGCGATTTCCTTCCCGGCGCACGATCGGTCGGCGACAAGGGCTTCGACGCGACCTACCGCGTGGGCAACCTCGCGCTCGGGCGGTCCCTCGTCAGTACGGGCGACCCAGGCGCGTCCAACATGGTCGAGAAGGTGCCGGTGCAAAGCGGCACCCCGACTGCTGCCATGCCCGCCGGTGGAGATTCCGTGCAGACGGCGTCGATCGATCTGATCCAGCCGGTCGACCTCTACTCGCAGGTCAATCGTGCAACCAAGTACGGCTTCCTGTTCATTGGCTTCACCTTCCTCGCGCTGCTCATGTTCGACGTGATCGGCGGGGTGCGCGTCTCGACGGTCGAATATCTGCTGATGGGCGCCGCGCTTGTACTGTTCTTCGTCCTGCTGCTCGCCTTCGCCGAAGTCATCGGGTTCACGCCGGCCTATGTCGTCGCGGCGGCGGCGATCGCCGGGCTCAACACGGCCTATGCCGCAGCGATCCTCGGCAGCTGGCGACGAGCCTCGTTCATCGGGGGACTCCTCGCCGGCCTTTATTCGGTGCTCTACATCCTGCTCAGCCTCGAAGCGTTTTCGCTGCTGATCGGTTCGTTGCTGCTCTTCGCTGCGCTGGCAGGCGTCATGTATGCGACCCGGCGGATCGACTGGGGCGCGCCGCGCGAAGCCGGCTGAAACGGTTGTTTCGGGAGCGATCTGGACTTAGGCCCGATGCCTCAGGCCAGAGGATCTCCCGATCACCGCTGCACGAACCAATACCGCTGCGCAGATTATTCCCGGGCTGCTTTTATGCAGCATCATCGCCGCCGCGGGCTATCTCGTCGAGCGGCTGGAGCTAGCGGCTTCCGGCCGCGCGTGGATCGAAGCCCTGGTGCTTGCGATCGTGGTCGGCGCGGCGGTCCGAACGGCCTGGACGCCGGACCGGTGGTGGAAGCCGGGGATCAACTTCAGCGCCAAGCTGCTCCTGGAAATCGCGGTGGTCCTTCTCGGAGCATCAGTCAGTGCGGCGACTATCCTGAAGGCCGGCTTTCCACTGCTCCTCTCAATCGTCGCGGTTGTCGCCGGCGCGATCCTGCTCAGCTTTGCGATCGGGCGTTTGCTCGGATTGTCGAAGCGGCTCGCGATCCTCGTCGCCTGCGGCAATTCGATCTGCGGTAATTCCGCAATCGCCGCGGTCGCTCCGGTGATCGGTGCGGACGGTGACGACGTCGCCTCGTCGATCGCCTTCACCGCCGTGCTCGGCGTCGTGGTGGTTCTGATCCTTCCCCCGATCGGTTCGCTGCTGGGGATGACACAGTTCGCTTACGGCGCGCTCGCCGGCCTCACCGTCTATGCGGTTCCGCAGGTCATTGCGGCAACTGCACCGGTCGGAGCCTCCGCCGTGCAGGTCGGTACTTTGGTGAAGCTCATCCGGGTGCTGATGCTCGGCCCCGTCTGCCTCGCGCTTTCGCTCGTTGCGCCGAAGCTTCGGGAGGAAACGGAGGAGCCGGCGCCGAACGTGACAGCGGGCGACCGGCCGGCACCTGGCCGACCTGCGATTCATCAGCTCGTTCCGTGGTTCATCATCGGCTTCCTTGCGATGGTGGCGCTTCGCTCGGCGAACCTCATTCCTCCCGCGGCGCTCGCACCCATCGGCACAACGGCGACGATCTTCACCGTCATTTCGATGGCCGCGCTCGGCCTGGGAGTCGACGTGCGCACGGTCTCAAAGGCCGGGCTGCCGGTGACCATTACAGTCATTCTGTCGCTCGTCGCGCTGGGAACCGTCAGCTTCGTACTGATCCGGTTGCTCGGCCTCTAGGCTGCCCTGGTGGAGGCGTGACCATGGGGCACTTTGCCGCTAGGCCGCTCGAATGAACGATCTTCCGCGTACCCCCAAGCGTATTTTCCCCACTTCCAAGGTCGACGCCAAGTCGGCGGAGCACGTCCCTTCGATCCCGCAGACCGAGAGCGGGGCCTACAAGCTCGCCTTCCAGGACAATGACTTCCTGTTGCGCGAAGACTTGCGGCCGGTCCGCTTCCAGCTCGAGCTCTTGAAGCCGGAGCTGCTGCTCAACGAAGCGAATATCGGGTCGACCTTCGTCTTCTATGGGTCGGCGCGAATCCCCGCGCCCGACATGGCCGATGCGCTGGTCGCGGCCGCGGCAAATCCTGACCAGGAGCGGATCGCCGAGCGCCTCAAGGCCAAGTCGCAATATTATGACGTGGCGCGCGACCTCGCGCGGCTGGCGAGCCGCTGCGGCACTGACGATGAAGGGAAGAGCCAGTTCGTCGTCTGCTCCGGCGGCGGCCCGTCGATCATGGAAGCAGCCAATCGCGGCGCCGTCGACGAGGGGAGCCAGTCGATCGGGCTCAACATTGTGCTTCCGCACGAGCAGCTTCCGAACCGCTACGTCACGCCGGACCTAAGCTTCCAGTTCCACTATTTCGCGCTGCGCAAGATGCACTTCCTGCTCCGCGCCCGCGCCGTCGCGGTATTCCCGGGCGGCTACGGAACCTTCGACGAAATGTTCGAGCTTCTGACGCTGGTGCAGACCGGCAAGGTGCGGCCGCTACCGATCCTGCTGTTCGGCAGGGACTATTGGAACCGTGTCATCGACTTTCAGGCGATGGTCGACGAAGGCGTGATCGCGCCACATGACCTCGACCTCATCCACTGGTGTGAGGAAGCCGAGGAAGCCTGGGACTTCGTCGCCACCTTCTACGCCGAGCATCCGGCGCCGTCGCCGCGGATCAGGCGCGGCCCGCCCGAATAATCAGTGCTTGGCGGGGGGCGAGCCAGCTCCGCCGCTGGTCTTCTTGCTCGTGTCCGCCTGCTGGGCGGGAAGCACGGGCTCCTTCTCCGCCTTCTGCGGCCCGTTGTTGGGCCCGGTGCCGGGAGCGGTCCCGGCTGCTGCGGCCGGAGCCGCTGCGGGAGCTTTCGGAAGCGCTTGCGGCGAATCGCTGTGTGAGTTGAGGAACGCCTCGACGTCGGCGCGATCCTGCGGGTTGCTAAGCCCGGCGAAGGTCATCTTGGTGCCCGGGGCGAAGGCCTTGGGACTGGTCAGCCACTGGCTGAGATTGTCCCAGTTCCAGCTGCCGCCCTTCTTCGCGATCGCATCGGAGAAAGCGAAACCCCTGCCCTGTCCGATCGACTCGCCGAGAACGCCCCACAGGTTCGGGCCGAGCTGGTTCGCGCCGCCCTTGTCGGCGTTGTGGCAGGCCATGCACTTGTTGAAGATCTGCTGGCCCTTTGCCGGATCCGCCTTCGCCAGATAGAATTCGATCGGCTGCTCGGCGACCGCGGCTCCTTCGCCTTCCTCCTGAACGCCGGCAATCGGATAGCCCATCTTTTCGGGCCGCTCGCTGTGGAAATATTCTCCCGCGACGATCGACGAGCCGAGCGCGACGATGCCCGCGAACAGCACCCAGCCGGCGATGGTGTTGAAGCGATCGTCCATGAAGGTTCCCTGATTTTACTTGGATTGCGAGGAGTGGATTTGGGCCGCTTCTTAAGAGCGACTTTTCACTTCATCAAGCGGCGAGCCAGTGCTCGAGAAGTGTGCGCGCAATGGCGAACGGCGGCGGCGGGAGGAAGGCGCAGCCATCTGCGCCGGCCAAAGCAGCCTCGATCTCGCCGCGCGTGAACCAGCGCGCGTCTTCCAGCTCGGCTGTATCGACGACGATTTCGCGCCCGGCGGCTCGCGCGCTGCAGCCGATCATCAGGGACGAGGGAAACGGCCAAGGCTGGCTGGCGACATATTCGACGCTGGTCACGTCGATGCCGGCTTCTTCGTGGAGCTCCCGTGCGACGGCCGCTTCGAGCGTTTCGCCGGTTTCAACGAAGCCCGCGAGCGCCGAGAAGCGTCCGGGCGGATAATGCGGTTGGCGGCCGAGCAGGAGCGAGCCTTCATGTTCGGCAAGCATGATCACGACGGGATCGACTCGCGGATAATGTTCGGCGGCGCAACGCGGGCAGGAGCGCGACCAGCCGCCGCGGACGACATCGGTCGGCGCTCCGCAATTGGCGCAGAAGCGATGGCGTGCGTGCCATCCGCCGAGGCTGAGCGCGGCGGCGAACACCGGCGCCTGATCGGACGCAAGATCGGCCATCACTCCAAACGCCGCCCGGCTCCCCTCGACGGCCGGAGGGATGGCGGTAAAGCGCGGCTCCTCGCCGTCGAGGCCGAGGAACAGGTCGGGAGCGCTGACGCCCTGCCACTGGAGGAGTCCGTCTTCCCCGATCGCGGGCAAGCCGTCTCTCCACACTAGCTCGCGCGCCTTGCTCCGTTCCGCGAGGTCGGCGATTGTATGCGGGTCAGACCGTAGCGCATCGGCGCGATCGAGCCCGGGACCGGAAAAGAAGGGCTCAGGCCGCAAGCGAATGCCTCCGCCGCAACGTTTCCCGTGCGGCCTTCAAATAGAGAGTCGGAAGTCCCGCCTGGTCGAGCGTGGCGATCGTCTGCCACCAGCCGTCTCCGACTGGGTCCGCCCGCTGCTCGATGGACAGATCGAGCGAGAAATGGGTGAAGGCATGCCGGACCGTGGTGAGGGCGCTCGCCGCTGAAGGGGCCTCTGCGCTCCATTCGCTCCCCGGCAGCGCCGCCATTCCGCCGAGGACGCCCTTCGGAGGACGGCGGATGAGCCATAGTTGGCCCTCCCGCTCGATCCACCAGGCGACGCCGTAGCGGTGAGGACGCTCGCGGCGCACGCGCCGTTCGGGATAGCCTTCGGGATCGCCGCTCGCGAACGCTGCGCAGCTTTCGCGAAGAGGACAGGCGGTGCAGCGCGGTTGCCGCGGCCTGCAGACCGTCGCGCCGAGGTCCATTAATGCCTGGACCAGGTCGCCGGGCCGCTCAGCCTCCATCAGGTCGAGCAGGTGCCGCTCGACCTGGGCCGGCGTCGGCCGGGCCAGGCCGTGAACCCGCGCGATCACCCGCTCGACATTGGTGTCGACCGCTGCGGCTTTCTCGCCGAACGTAATCGCCGCGATCGCCGCTGCGGTGTAAGCGCCGATACCGGGCAGCTCTCGAAGCTCCGCCGAGGTACGCGGAAATCCTCCGCGTGCTGCGACTTGCCGAGCGCAGGCGATGAGGTTGCGCGCCCGCGCATAGTAACCGAGCCCGGCCCACTCCGAGAGGATCTCGGCGTCGGCGGAAGAAGCAAGCGCCTCGACCGTTGGCCAGCGGACGAGGAAGCGCTCGAACCGAGGGGTGACGGCCGCAACGGTGGTCTGCTGGAGCATAACCTCGCTCAGCCATACGGTGTAGGCCTCGGGCGGCGGCGCGCCCGGCGGCGAGCGCCAGGGAAGCCGCCGGAAGTTATCCACATAATGTTGGATCAGTCTCTGCGCGGCATTGGCGGTCACCATTTTGCTATGGCATGCTTGAGGCTCATGTCGAAGGGAAAGCTGGACAAGGAAGAAGCGGCAAGAAGCTGCCGGCCGCGCTCGGCCGGCGAGCTTGTCGGTGCCGTCGGCGATCCGTCGTTCCGGCGCTTCGGCTTCGTCCAGGGTTCGATCGTCAGTCGGTGGGCGGAGATCGTCGGTGCTCGCTACGCTAAGGTCTCGTCGCCTGAGTCAATCCGATTTCCCTCCGGAAGGAAGGCCGGCGGGGTACTGACGCTCCTCGTTGACGGAGCCCATGCGCCCCTGATTCAACATCTCACGCCGATGATCGTCGAGCGGGTCAACCGCTTCTACGGTTATGCTGCGGTTAATCGGATCGTCTTCAAGCAGGGAAAGCCGCCGGCGGCGCCTCCGAAGCCTGCTCGTCCCCAGCTTAGAGCGGTGTCGAAGGAGCTCGGCGAAGGGCTGCGCGAGATTGCCGACCCGGAGCTGCGCGCCTGTCTGGAGTCGCTTGCGGCGCGAATTGAGGCTAGCAGCGGCCTGCCTTCGCTATCCAGCAAGGGCGAAGATCCGATCCCGCTGATCAACCGGAGCGAATGAAGCGATGAAATTCCGCACCGTCACCACTTGCGCGATGGCAGCCCTGGCGCTCGCCGCCTGCAACAAGAACAAGAACGAAGGCACGACCGCACCCGCGAACGAGAAAGTGACGGTCACCCAGGCCAATCCGCCGCCGGGCGGCACCTGGAGCGACGTCATCAACGCGACGTCCGCCGGGTTCCTGGTCGGCAACCCCAACGCCAAGGTGAAGCTCGTCGAGATCGGCTCATTGTCGTGTCCTCACTGCAAGGCGTTCGATGACGAGGGTGTTCCGACTCTGCTCGGCAAATATGTGAAGTCGGGCGATGTCAGCTGGGAATTCCGCCCGTACGTGATCCACGGGCCGATCGACATGGCGGCGAATTTGATCGTCCGCTGCAACGGACTGAAGACCTTCTTCCCACTCGTGCAGGCACTCTACAAGGACCAGACGGCGTGGATGGCGAAGTACGAATCGGCGCCGCAGGACAAGGTCACGCAAATCCAGAACCTTCCGACCAATCAAGTATTCGTCCAAATGGCGAACGTTCTTGGCCTCCAGGACTGGGCGGCCGCGCGCGGATTGCCGCAGGCGAAGAGCAACCAGTGCCTCAGCGACCAGAAGATGATCGACAATGAGGTCGAGCTGACCGCCGACGTCAGCAATCAATATCCCGACTTCGCCGGAACGCCGGCGTTCATCCTCAACGGCACGATGCTCAAGGACACGGCGAGCTGGGACAAGCTGCAGCCGCAGCTGGATGCCGCGCTGAAGTGATCAGGTTCGCAGCCGCGCTCGCAACCCTTCTCGTCCTGCCGCTGGTTTCGGCGACGGCGGCGACCCAGCCGGCCCACAAGTCGGCGATTCGGCATGATTGGACGAAAACCGTCGTGGCAACGCCCGAGGGTGGGTTCCGGATGGGTAATCCCGCCGCACAGGTGAAGCTGGTCGAATATGGCTCGCTCGCCTGCCCGCACTGCCGCCATTTCGAGGAAACCGGCTATAAGCCGCTGGTCCAGAACTACGTCCGCTCCGGGCGCGTCAGCTACGAGTTTCGGAATCTGCTCATCAACGGGCCAGACATTTCAATCAGCATGCTGACCCACTGCGCAGGCGCGGCCAATTTCTTTCCCATGTCGCAGCAGGTCTACGCAACGCAGCTGGAGTGGCAGACCCGGATCGAGAACATCGGCGATGCCGACAAGGCTGCGCTCGAAGCCATGACCGACGCCCAAAGGGTCATCCGCTTCGCCGAGCTTGGCGCCATGCCGCAGCTGGCAGCGCGGTTCGGAGTGAGTCCGGGGCAAGCGCGGCAATGCCTTGCCGACCCGAAAGGGATGAAGCGGCTGCTCGACATGACCCAGGCCGCAACGGACAAGGGCATCGATCACACGCCGACCTTCATCATAAACGGCAAGGTGACGAACGCTGCGACCTGGGAGGAACTGGAACCGCTGCTCCGGCAGGCGGGCGGCCGCGGATAGCAGCGCAGAAGGGGAGGGGGAAAAGGGTTGAGGATCCGGCGGCTCAAGCTCAGCGGCTTCAAGAGCTTCGTCGAGCCGGCCGAGCTGCGCATCGAAGCGGGCCTCACCGGAGTGGTCGGTCCGAACGGCTGCGGCAAGTCGAACCTCCTCGAAGCAATTCGCTGGACGATGGGCGAATCCAGCCCGAAATCGCTCCGCGGCGGCGGGATGGACGACGTGATCTTCGCAGGCACGTCGAGCCGCCCTCCACGCGATTTCGCCGAAGTCTCAATTCTGATCGAACGGGATACGGACGAGGGAGGCAACGCTGGCGAAGGCGAGATCACGCGCCGAATCGAACGCGGCGCGGGCTCGGCCTATCGGATCGACGGCCGCGATGTACGCGCCAAGGATGTCGCTTTGCTATTCGCAGACGCAGCCACGGGCGCTCACTCGCCCGCGTTGGTCAGTCAGGGGAAAATCAGCTCGATCATCTCCGCCAAGCCGGTTGAACGGCGACTGCTGCTCGAAGAGGCGGCCGGCATTTCGGGCCTGCACGCGCGGCGCAAGGACGCCGAGCAAAAGCTGCGTGCGGCCGAAGCCAATCTCACGAGGCTTGGCGAAATCCTGTCGGACCAGGAGCAGCGTGCCTCGCAACTGCGGCGCCAGGCGCGCGCTGCGGAACGCTATCGCAAGCTGACGGACCAGATCCGCGCGGTCGAGGCGCGGCTCCTCCACGCGCGCTGGGTCGAGGCGGAGACCGCCGCGGAAGCGGCGACCGATGAGGCCAAGGTTGCCGCGGAAGAGGTTGAGCGAATCCACGAGGCGATTGCCGAAGCTCAGGTAGCGCATGACCGCCAGAGCGGAGAGCTGACAGTAAAGCGAAACGCTGTCGCGGACCTGCGTGAGCAGGGTCATGCGCTCGCGCACCAGCTCGCCGGCGCTCGAGCGCGGCGCGACACGATAACGCGGCGCCTCGTCGAACTCGACCGGCTGGATTCGGCGCTGGCCGCCGATCTTCAGCGCGAGGAGGCGCTGAAGAGCGACGCGGCGCGCGCGATCGAGACGCTGGAAGAGGAGCGGCGCGCGATCGAGCAGCGGCTGGAGGACGCCGAAGGTCACGCTGCACGGATCGCGGGCGAGCTGACTGTCGCCGAATCGGCGTCGCGCGAAGCCGAGGCGGGCCTTGCCGAATTGCTTGCTCGGCAGGCAGCGATGCGCGCCGAGCGACGCGTCGCAGATGCGGCATTCGAAGCTGCGCGCGCCCAGCTTGCCCGCACCGAGCAGGAGCGCGCCCGTATCACCGAGCAGCTCGCGTCGATCGGCGACGGCAACGAGCAGCGCCAGGTCCAAAAGACTGCGGAAGCTAACGCGGCGGCAGCAGCGGAGGCGATGACGGAGGCGGAAGCGCGTCGGGTCCAGGCTGACGAGGGCCGGTCAAGCGCAGCCGAGCGCCGCGATGCCGCGGAGACCAAGTTGGCCGCGGCGCGAGCCGCACTGTCTGCAGCGAGGTCAGAACATGACGCGCTTGCCGCTGCCCTCGAACACAGCGGCGGCTCGGCGATCGCGAGTCTGTCGGCCGAGCCTGGATACGAGCGCGCGCTCGCGGCTGCGCTCGGCGAAGATGTGGATGCGGCGGTTGGCGAGGGCGATAGTCCTCGCCGTTGGGCAGGCAGCGATGCGCAGGCGAACGATCCAGGGCTTCCCTCGGACACCGAATGCCTCGCCGACCATGTCCGCGCTCCGGCGGAGTTGGCGCGGCGGTTGAGGCAGATCGCAGTCGCTGATTCGGACGACGGCCAAGCGCTGGCCGTCGGTCAGCGGCTCGTCACGCGGGACGGGGTCATGCGTCGCTGGGACGGGTTCGTGGCCAAGGGCGCGGGGGCGGCCGCCGCCGAGCGGCTGCTCCGAGCGAACCGGCTCGCGCAGCTCGCGGGCGGCCTACCCCGCCTTCAGGAGGCGACCGACGCAGCCAACGCCGAGCGTGACGCCGCGCTTCACGAAATGGATCGTTGCCGCGAGGCCGCGGAGCAGGCGCGCCATGCGGCGCTTACCGCGGAGCGCGATGCTCGGGAGGCCACTCGCGCGATCGATGCTGCTGCAGCGGCGCTCGAGCGGATCGCCGCGCAGCGCAGCGGGCTCGCGCAGCGGCAGGCGGATCTCGAGCCGGTGCTCGAGGCGGCGCGCGAAGCGGTGGCGGCAGCCGAGCGCGCGCTCGCGGCGCTGCCCGATCCGGCCGCGCTCGAACAGGACGTAGAAACGGCGCGTGCTGCTGCTGCGTCCGCCGCGACGAACGTGGCGGACAAGCGCGCGGAAGCTGCGACCCGGGCACGGGAAAGCGCCGCGGACCGTGAACGTTTGAGCGTAGCGTCGCGCGAACAATCCGATTGGCGCAAGCGGCGTGAGAGCGCCGAGGACCGGCTCGGACAGGGCGCGGACCGGCAAAAGCAACAGGCTGCCGAGCGCGGGGAATTGGAAAAGGAGCCCACCGAACTCGATTCGAGGATCCGTGAGCTCGAGCAAGCCAATGACGAGAGCCAGGTTCGCGTCGGCGAAGCCGTCGCTGCAGAGCGAGCTGCCGAGGTGGCGGTGATCGAAGCGGCGCAGGCAGTCGCTCAGGCGAATGAGCGCTCGGCCGATACGCGCGAGCGCCGCGCCGCCGCTGCTGCCCGGGCCGAGGCGCAGCAAGCTAGAAGCGCGGAGTTCGCGCGGGCCAGCGTCGACAAGTTCGAATGTGTTCCGCAGCGACTACCGGAGAAGCTTGGCTTCGATCCCGACGAACCGCGCAACGCCGACGAGGAGGCCGCGAACCTCGAACGTTTGACCGCGGAGCGCGAGCGGATCGGCCCGGTCAACCTGGTTGCGGAAGCCGAGCTTGCCGAATTGGACGGCGCGCGCACGAAGGGTGCTGAAGAAGCCGACGAGCTGACCCAGGCGATCAACCGCCTGCGCGGTTCGATCGGAAACCTCAACCGCGAGGGTCGTGTACGCTTGCTCGACGCCTACCAAAAGGTCGACACGCACTTCCGCCGCTTGTTCACGACATTGTTCGAGGGCGGGCAGGCGCATCTCGAGCTAGTCGAGAGCGATGATCCCCTCGAGGCCGGGCTCGAAATCATGGCCCAGCCGCCGGGGAAGAGGCTCTCGACGCTGACTTTGCTGTCCGGCGGCGAGCAGGCGCTAACCGCGATCGCGCTCATCTTTGCGTTGTTCCTGACCAACCCGGCGCCGATCTGCGTTCTCGACGAAGTCGATGCGCCGCTCGACGACGCAAATGTCGAGCGCTTCTGCGAGCTTCTCGACCGGATGACCGAGGAAACCGACACACGCTATCTGATCGTCACGCACAACGCGGTGACGATGAGCCGAATGCACCGGCTCTATGGCGTGACGATGATCGAGAAGGGCGTCAGTCGCCTCGTCTCGGTCGACCTCGTCGGCGCGGAGACCCTGCTCGCAGCAGAATGATTCTGCTATTGCGAATGACTTTCAATAACACTACGGCGGAAGGCGAAGTCCGATAAGGGGTAAGAATGGACCGCCTGTTGTTTCCGCTCGCCGCGGCGCTCGTCTGCGGCGCAGCACCCGTTTACGCCGCCGAGATCCACGCCGATGCTTCGGCCGAGGGCTCGGGCTCCGAGCCGATCGTCATCACCGGCCAGCAGGTGAAGTACGGCGTCAAGTCCACGAGCACCGCGACCAAGACCGACACCGACGTCAAGGACATCCCCCAAGCGCTGACCACCGTCACCGGTCAGCAAATCCACGACCAGCAACTCCGGTCCGTCGGCGAGCTTCTGCTTTACGTTCCCGGCGCGTCCTACAATGGCGGCGAGGGCAATCGCGACACCATCGTCCTTCGCGGCAATAGCAGCACCGCCGACTTCTTCGTCGACGGCGTGCGCGACGACGTTCAGTATTTCCGGGACTTCTACAACGTCGATCGGGTCGAGGTTCTGAAGGGCCCGAACGCGATGATTTTCGGCCGCGGCGGGGGCGGCGGGATCGTCAACCGGGTCATGAAGCGGCCGTCACTGGCAACCTATCGTGACATCGCCGGCTCCGCCGACATCTGGGGCGATTTCCGGTTCACCGGCGATATCGACCAGCCGCTCAGCGATACTGTCGGGGTGCGCCTCAACGCCATGTACGAAGGCGGCGACAGCTTTCGCCACCACGTCGACTTGCATCGCTACGGGATCAATCCCACGGCGGCGGTGGTAAGCGGAACCACCCGCATCGATCTTTCCTACGAACATTTTCACGACCGGCGAACTGCCGATCGCGGAGTTCCCGCCGACGGCAACGAACCGATCCGTGGCTTTACCCGCACGTTCTTCGGCGATCCGGACATCAGCTTTGCAAAGGCCGACGTCGATGTCGGAACACTCGCGGTAGAACATGACTTCGGCGGCGGCCTCAAGCTGCGCAACCACACGCTGCTGGGCGACTATGGGAAATTCTACCAGAACGTCTACGGAAGCGGGTTCAATGCCACCACTGGGCTCGTGACCCTGAGCGGCTACAACAACCGCAACGACCGGGCGAACTTGTTCAGTCAGACCGATCTTGTGTGGGACAATCGCCTGGCCGGGATCGACCAGACGCTGTTGCTCGGGTTCGAGGTCGCCCGCGAGAAATCGCGCAACAATCGCAATACGGCCCAGTTCCTGGACGGCAATACGACCCCGATCACCGATCCGACCGTCGACGCCGACGTGATCTTCGCACCGTTGCCGAGCGATGCCGACAATCGCGTGCATGCGACGGTCGCCGCCGCTTACGTCCAGGACCAGATCCGCTTCTCACCAGCATTCGAGATCGTCGCAGGCCTTCGCTTCGACAGTCTCAAAATCGACGTCGACGATCTTCGCGCGGTCGGCGGCGGAGAGTTCGACCGCCGCGACGCATTATGGTCGCCACGTCTCGGCCTGATTGCCAAGCCGATGCGGAATCTCTCGCTCTACGCCAGCTACAGCCGCTCCTTCTTGCCGCAGTCCGGCGACCAGTTCAGCAGCCTTACCGACGTTACGGACGGGCTGAAGCCGGAGCGCTTCGACAATTACGAAGCCGGCGCCAAGTGGGAGGTGCTCGACGGCCTTCTCGCCACCGCCGCGCTTTACCAACTCGATCGGAGCAATACGCGCGCGAGCGACCCGACCGACCCCACCCGCACCGTGCTCACCGGCAAGCAGCGCAGCCGCGGCCTGGAGCTCGGCCTCGAGCGCAGTGTTACCAGCCGCTGGCTCATCTCCGCCGGCTACGCGCTCCAGGACGCTAAGATTACGCAGACCACCTCGGCCGCACCCGCCGGACGCAAGGTGCCGCTCGTCCCGCGCCACAGCTTCTCCTTGTGGAACCGTTATGACGTGACGAAGCATGCCGGCGTCGGCTTGGGACTGATCGCACGGTCCAAATCCTATGCGTCAATCAGCAACGCGGTGACGCTTCCCGGTTATACCCGTGTCGACGCAGCGCTCTACTACAAGCTCCCGCACGGCCTTGAGGCCCAGCTCAACGCGGAAAACCTATTCAGCGCGCACTACTTCCCGACCGCCAGCAACGACAACAACGTCGCCCCGGGAGCGCCGCGTTCGCTGAAGGCGACCCTGGGTTACAGCTTCTAGCCCGCAAGCTCCTCGGCCCGGGCCTTTATGCGCTCAAGGTCGCGCTCGAATAATGCCCTGGCTTCGTGCCGCGCTTGCGGGTCGGGCATGCGAAGGAGGGAGCTTGGGTGGACCGTCACCCAGCATTCGCTTCCGTCCTCGAGGGCGAGTGGCTCCCCGCGAACCCTGCCGATGGTCACCGTCTTGCCGATCAGCGAGCGTGCCGCGGTCGCTCCCAGCGCCACCGTCACCGGCGGACGGATGAGCTCGCGCTCATGGCGGATCCACCAACTGCAGGCTTCGATCTCCCCCGGGCCGGGCTTGCTGTGGATGCGCTTCTTGCCCTTTTGAATGAATTTGAAATGCTTGACCGCATTGGTGACGTAGACGGTGGAGCGGTCGATCCCGACCTTCTCCAGCGCCGCATCGAACACTGCGCCGGCGGGACCAACGAACGGGCGGGCGGCAATGTCTTCCTGATCGCCGGGCTGCTCGCCGACGAACATTATGCTTGCATCGAGTGGCCCCTCGCCGAACACCGTTTGCGTCGCATGCTTGTAGAGGTCGCACCGCGTGCACTTACGCGCACCGTTCAGCAGCGCCTCCCAGGACGCGCGCAGGTTTCCGCCGGGCTCGATCCTGCGCTCCGCTTCGAGCGCATGTTTCAGGCCTTCGTTGACGATATCGGCCATCAATTGTGCAACGAGCAAAGCCTGCCGATGTTGCCGCTTCCAAAAGCGCCCCTTACGGACGATAGCATGACCAAGCTCGTGCTACGCCTTTCTGCCGCCGTTCTTCCGCTCATTGCTGTCGCCGCCGCGCCCGCGCCGCCGCGCGTCACGCCGATGACGCCCGATGTCGTTGCCAGCTACAACCAGGTCCTTCCGCAGGCCGATTTCATCAAGCGCGAGGCGATGGTTCCGATGCGCGACGGTACCAAGCTGTACACCGTGATCTTTATGAAGAAGGGGACGACAAGCGGTCCGATCCTGCTGTCGCGGACGCCCTATGACGCGAAGGGGAGCACTAAGCGGACGGCGAGCGAGTCCGTCGTCGATGTGCTTCCGATCATGTACAAGGAGTTCGTCGACGACGGGTACATCATCGTCCAGCAGGACATCCGCGGCCTTCACAATAGCGAAGGCACGTTCATCATGAACCGGCCGATCGTCGGCCCCCTCAACAATACGGGCATCGACGAGAGCACCGACGCCTACGACACCATCGACTGGCTGGTGAAGAACGTGCCGGAGAGCAACGGACGCGTCGGGACGATCGGATCCTCCTATCTCGGCTTCCTGACGCTGGCGTCGGAGATCAACCCGCACCCGGCGCTCAAGGCCGCGGTCCCGCAGAGCCCGATGGTCGACGGCTGGATGGGCGACGACTGGTTCCACAACGGCGCGTTCCGCGTGGGCGGCTTCGACTTCGCGGTGTCGCAGAGCACAGGCAAGGCGGAGGCCGGCGCGAGCATCCCCACGGGAACGGGCGACGATTACACGCGCTACCTCGAGGCCGGGTCGATGGCGGACTATGCCCGCAAGTACAACATCGAGAACATCCCCTTTGTCCAGAAGCTGATGCAGAATCCCACATACACGGAGTTCTGGTCGGGCCAGGCGGTCGACAAGTGGATGGCAGCGCATCCGCTGACGGTCCCGACAATGCTCGAGGTTGGGCAGTGGGACCAGGAAGACAGCTATGGCGCTCCCGCAGTCTATCGCGCCCTGAAGGCAGAGTACGAAGGAACCGACCTCCTTCACCTCGTGATCGGCCCGTGGCGGCACTCCGGCGCCAATCACTATGGCTATGAGCTCGGCGACCTCACCTTCAACGGCGACACCGCGCTGCAGTGGCGGCAGGAGGAGTTGAAGCCCTTCCTCGACCATTATCTCAAGGGCGCGCCGGATCCGCACACGCCTCCGGTCTACACCTATGCGACGGGCATCAATAAATGGGAGTCGAGCCCGCGCTGGCCGATGGGGACGCCGACGCCGATCTATTTGACCGCAGGCAACGGCGTAAGCTTCGACCGGCCGACTGCGAGCGGGCGCAACGACTATGTGTCCGACCCCGCCAAGCCGGTGCCGTACCTGCCGCGTCCGGTGAACGGGGGCGACGCCGATCAGTGGCACGGCTGGCTCGTCCACGACCAGCGCTTCGTCGACGGCCGCCCCGACGTTCTTAGCTATACAAGCGCGCCGCTGACCAAGGCGGTGCACATCATGGGACCGCCGCAGGTCGACCTGTTCGCCGCGACCAGCGGCACCGATAGCGATTGGGCGGTCAAGCTGATCGATGTCTATCCCAACGAGAATCCCGAAGAGCGGTCGCAAGGATCGAAGCGCGACTTCTCGGGCTTCGAGCTTCCAATCGGGATCGAGATCTTCCGAGGCCGCTACGTCGACAGCTTTGCTCAGCCGCATGCGCTGACACCCGGCAAGGTCACCGAGTATAAGTGGAACCTTCCCAACGTCGATCACGTGTTCCTGCCCGGCCACCGTCTGATGGTGCAGGTCCAGTCGACGCTCTTCCCGCTCTACGACCGCAACCCGCAGACGTTCGTTCCGAATATCTTCTACGCCAAGGCCGCCGACTATAAGGCGGCAACGCAGAGCGTCTTCACCGGCGGGAATAACGCGAGCGCGGTTTACCTTCCGATCGTCCCTTGAGACGGAACGCCGCTTCGCCCGCAGGCGTTCAGTCGCTCCAATATGGAGAGACGAGATGGCCGACGACGGTGAGATCGAAGAGAATTTCTGGAAGGCGCTGAAGGACAGCCCGTTCATTATGCTCGGCGTCGAAGGCACGCGCGACGGCGCGACGCAACCGATGACGGTGATGTTCGAGGATGAGGACCGCGAGGCGGGACTGTTATGGATCTTCACCGCGAATGATCATGACCTCACGCGCGCAATGGGCCAGTCGAACCGAGCGATCGCCTCCTATTCCGCCAAGGGTCATGACGTCTTCGCCAGCCTTCGCGGCACGCTCGAAATCGTCGACGACAGGGCGACCGTCGACCGATTGTGGAATCCGATCGTCGCCGAATGGTACGAAGGAAAGGACGATCCCAAGCTCGCCCTCGTCCGCTTCGACGTCGAGAATGCGAAAATCTGGAAGAGCGACGTCGAGGGGTTCCTCAAGCCCGCCTTCAACAAGCTGTTCGGACGCAAGCCCGAAGCCGGGATGAAGGAGAAGGTCGCCGAAGTTGATTTCTAGCTGAGCGCCCGCGCCTGGTCCTGCTGTGTGCTATTCATCCGGTGGCCGGTTGCCATCTTGAAGATGAAGAACGCGACGAGCCCGAACGCGGCGCTGGCGACATGGATCAGCCAAAAGGTCGTGGTCGGCAGGCTGGAGTAAAGCCCGCCGACGTAGCCGACCACCGCGTTCGCGATGAAGAAGGCGAAATAATAGAGGCCGATCACCGTCGAGGTGATCTGCTTCGGCGAGATTTTGGAGAAGAGCGCCAGGCTGATCGGTAGGACGTGCGCGAAGCCGATGCTGTTGAAGAGCTCGAACAGCATCGGCCAGAACAGGCTGATCTTGCCGCCGTGCGGCTGAGTGAGCGCGGCCATGAACAGGCACAGTCCGCCGGCTACGGTGAACACGCTGCCGATAATCATCTTGCTGATCTCGTCCGGCTCGCGGTGGTGCGTTCCCCACCATTTCCAGAAGGCGGCGACAGCCACCAGCATCGCGAAGCTGACGGTGGCGTCGACCGTGATCAGCCAGCTGCTCGTATTGTTAAGCAGGGTCAGGTCGAATTGCTGGTCGCCCCAGACGAGGTAGGCGTTGAAGATCTGCTGGTTGGTCAGGAGGGAGACGGCGAGCACCGGGATCAGGATGATCAGATAGACGACGCAGACCCAGTCATCGCGGCTGAGCGGTTCACGAAGCGCCGGGTCCTCGCTCGGCGCCTTTAGCTCTTCCGGGGCGAGGTAGCGCCTGCCCGACAGGTACAGGAAGAGGCCGAGTACCATGACAACGCCGGCGCAGCCAAAGCCGTAATGCCAACCGACCTTCTGGCCGAGCGTGCCGGAGATCAGGGGAGCGACGATCACGCTGACGTTGATGAAGATGTAGAAGATCTGGAATGCCATCGCTCGACGCAGGTCGTTGGGGCCATACAGGGCTCCCACCTGGGTCGCGATATTGCCCTTGAATGCGCCGACGCCGAGCAAAAGGAAGAGCAGGGCGAGCAGGAACGCTGGCTGGATCGCCATCAGGAAATGGCCGATCGCCATCAGCACGCCGCCGATGATCAGCGTCCTGTTTCGACCCAGCCATTTGTCGGCGATGATCCCGCCGATGATCGGGGTTCCGTAGACCAGCGACGTGTAAGTGCCGAAGATTGCCGAGGCCAGCGGCTGGCCGGAGATGCCATGGTAGATGTGTGCCTGCATCCACTCGAGGCCGACGACATGGTCCATCCGGCCGGGCACGAGCAGGTAATTGACCATGTAGAGGACGAGCAATGTCTGCATCGAATAATAGGAAAAGCGCTCGCACGCCTCGGTGAAGCCGAGATAGCCCAGACCCTTGGGATGCCCGAGGAAGGCACGATCATCCTTGGGGCCAACTTCATAGTCGGGCGTTGCATCTGCAACCGTCATCGTTCGACCTCCCGGGTCATGGCAGCAGGACTGAGTCGCTCCGTCGCGCGTGGTTCCAGCGCACGCTTCAGGATCGGAGCGAACAGCAGGATCAGGACCCCGCCCGCAGCCGCAATGGCGGCGTGCATCAGCCAGAAAGCGAGTGGCGTCATCCGTTCATAGAATGTGCCGATCCAGCCGATCAGGTTGTTCGCTATGAAAAGGTTGAGGAAGCAGATGCCCATCATCGTTGCATTGATCTTCGCGGGTGCGGCGCGTGACACCAGCGCCAGCAGGGTTGGCCAATAATAGAGGAAGGCGATGCCCTGAAGCGCGCAATAGAGGAACGGCCATAGCCAAGACACCTTGTGCGATCCGGCGGCGGCGATGGCGACGACCAGGATCAGGTTAGCGCCGGTGCAAAGCCATGCGCCCTGGCCAATTTTTCCGAGCTCCGACGGCTCGCCGCCATGGTCCTGCTGCCACCGCCACAAGCCGAACAGGACAGGCACGAACAGGATGCTGAAGAGCGGGTCGATCGACTGGTACCAGGGGATCGGGATCGAAAAGCCGCCTGCGTTCATGTCGGCATGGTCCTGGAGCCACACCGGAAGGACGTTGGCGAGCTGGTAGTAACCGACCGACTGGAAGACCGCGATGATCATTACCGCAGCCAGCGCCCCGACGGCCTTCCAGTCGCGGCCAGTCATCGGCGCGGCGGCCAGCACCTGCCTCTTCACCTTTGTCGGCAGATGACGATAGCCAGAAAGATAGGTCGCAAGGCCTGCAAGCATGAACAGCGCGGCCGTCCCGAAGCCGATGTGCCAGCCATATCGTTCGCCCAGGAAACCGCAGAGCAGCGGTCCGACCACGGCACCGAAGTTGATGCCGGTGCTGAAGATGGCGAAGCCGCGCGTCCGCCGCGCTTCATCGTCGCGCGGATAGAGACCGCCGACCTGTGCCGAAATGTTGCCCTTGAGCAGGCCCGAGCCCACCACCAGCAATAGCAAGGCAAGAAGGAAGCTCTGATCGAACGCCATCGCGAGATGGCCTCCGCTCATGCTGAGCGCTCCGAGAACGACCGCGTTGCGCTGACCGATCCAGCGATCGGCCACCCACCCCCCAAGCAGCGGCGTGAAATAGACGAATCCCGAATAGAGGCCGAAGATTTGAGACGCGAGCGCTTGCGTCGAAAGGGGGCCGAAGACACCCTCGATCGCTCCGCGGAAGGCGGCGAAGCCGACGACATGCTCGACATGGCCAGGAAGAAGCAGTTGATTGACCATGTACAGAACCAGCAGAGCTGTCATTCCGTAATAGGAAAATCGCTCCCACGCCTCCGTGAAGGCGAGATAGGCGAGCCCCTTGGGATGGCCGAGGAAGGTGGCCGCCCGCGGCTGCTCAGCCATCGAAATGGCGTGCGTGCTCAATCAGGGGATCCGGGCCGCATGTGCGTGCGTAACAACCCGCCCGGGCTTGGGGAAGTCCGGCTTCGACGGACGGTCGCTGCGCTACTGCGGCGGCGTCTGCTGGTCGGCGGTCTGCTTGGCCTGACCCTTGGCTTCCTTGATCACCTGCATAAGGCAGCCCGTATAGCCTGCAGGGCCGACCGGCGAGCAGCTGTTGATGCCGGTCGCGCCGACGGTCGACAGCGACTGCGACTTGCGCGCCCAGGACTCCATCTCCTGCGGCGTTCCGCTCTGCCGCATGTTGGGCGGAATGCGGTAGCGCTCGGCTTCCGGCCGCCGCGCGCAGACGACGACCTGGTCGTCGGTCGAGCGCGGACAGGGGTCCGTGCCGTAGACGATGATCTCCGCAACGTTCGGCGCGGCCTGGGCCAATGCCGGCGCGGGAAGTGCTGCGGTGATGCCGGCAAGGCTGGTGGCCGTCGCGGTCATCAGGGTCTTAAGCTTGCTCATGACGGTCCTTCCAGCGGCTACAGCGGCCAGCTTCTCCTCTTGTTCCTCAAATCCGCTTCGACAGCGCGATAGCGACCTTGCAACCCGCACGGATGGCCGCGGTCAATAGGGGATAACCCGCGGCGCTCGTTGCGCCCGCCTCCCGCGCGCTGTCCCGATGCTCGAGCTCGTCCGCGCGAAAGTCGGCGATGTCGGAAGCGAGCTCGGGCTCGTCATCGCCGAGATCCTCGAGCTGGCGGCCATAGTGGCGGTCGATTTCGGTCTCGACGGCGTCGGTGCATGCGAGTGCGGCTTTTTCAGACATGAGCGCAGTCGCCGCTCCAAGCGCGAACCCGGCGACGTTCCACAGCGGCTGAAGCGCGGTCGGCCGAACACGCCGTTCGGCCATCAGCTGGTTGAAGCGGCTCAAGTGCCGCTGCTCCTGCGCCGCCATTCGCGAGATGAGCTTGGCTTCGGCGCAATTGGCCCGAAGCACCGCGAGCTGACCCGCATAGATCCGGGTCGCCCCATATTCGCCGGCCTGGTCAACGCGCAGCATCGAGCCTGTATCGGCGCGCCTGTCGCCCGGCCGCCATGCGGTCATGCGCGCTTCGTCCTGAGGCTAAGGATCAGGATGAGCGCTGCGCCGCTCAGCGACAGGATCGCGTTCCATCCCGCCATCGAGATACCGAGGAAGCGGAACTGAACCTCGTCGCAGCGGACGAGGGGCGCATGGGTGATCTGACTCAGGAGCTCCTCCGTGCTCGCACCTTTGGACAGGCCAAGCGCAGTGCACTGGGTGAACCCTTCGAAAATCCTCGCTTCGACGCCTGCATGATAGACGCCGATTGCGCCGGACACGGCGATCGCCAGCGCGGCAACGAGAACGAGGTTGCGCGAGCGGGAGCTGGAAACGGGCGCGGTGAACGAGAGGCCCGCCGCGACCAGCGCGACCATATGGGCCTCGCGCTGCCACCAACACATCTCGCAAGGAACGAGCCCGCCGAGATATTGCGAGCCAAACGCGCCGGCGAGAAGTGCCGCCGGGAGCAGGAATGCGATTGCCCGCGCCGCTCTCGCCGCCGGCCAGGTGCGCGAGCGATCCGTTCCCACGGCCACGAACTCGTTCACGGGGATTCTAGCGCGACTTCTTCGTCGCGCCGCCTCCGGCGACCGCGGTCGGCGCCGTCCCTCCCAGCCGCTTCAGCGTGTTGAGCGCATAATAGAGCTGGAAGTCCTTGATACCCTGCTTCTTGAGGTCTTCGGCCTTCGCGGTGAAGCGCGGGTCGGGGGTCGTGTCGCTCTCGAGCAATTTGTCGTCGACCTGCGCCTGTGCGAGCAAATGCTTGCGGAGGTCGGCCTCGCGGATGAACTTGCGATCCTTATAGTCCGGATCGGTCAGCTGCGGGACTTCGATGTCCGGCTGGATCCCGCCCGCCTGAACCGATCGGCCCGACGGCGTGTAATAGCGCGCCGTCGTCAGCCTCAGCGCAGCGTCGGGACCGGTCTGGACGACCGTCTGCACCGACCCCTTGCCGAAGCTAGTTTCTCCCATGATCAGCGCGCGATGGTGGTCCTGGAGCGCTCCGGCGACGATCTCGGAAGCCGAGGCAGTGCCGGCATCGGTCAGAACGATCACCGGCAGTCCGTGCGCCATGTCGCCCGGCCGCGCGTAATAGCGCTCGATATCGTCCTTGGTGCGGCCGCGTTGCGAAACCACTTCGCCGCTGTCGAGGAAGTCGTCGGCGACGTCGACGGCCTGGTCGAGCAGGCCGCCCGGGTTCGAGCGAAGGTCGACGACATATCCGAGCGGATGACCGCCGGTCGCCTTGTCGATCGACAGAAGCGCCGACTTCACCTGCTCGCCGACATTTCCGGAGAAGGTGTCGATGTTGATGTAGCCGACGCCTTCCTTGATCTCCCACTTGACTGGGCGAAGCTCGATCCGCTCGCGGACGATCGTCACGTCGAACGGCTTGTCGCGGCCGGGCCGGACGATCGTCAGCTTGACCGGGGTCCCAGGCTGGCCCTTCATCTTCTCGACTGCCTGGTCGAGCGTGATCCCGTTGAGGAATTCGCCGTTGATGTGGGTAATGAAGTCGCCGGACTTGAGCCCCGCCTTCCACGCCGGCGTGTCCTCGGTCGGGGCAATCACCTTGACGATACCGTCCTCCAGCGAGACGGTGAGGCCGAGCCCGCCGTAATTGCCGTCGGTGGTCGTCTTCAGCTGGTCGAAGTCGGCGCCCTCGGCATAGGAGGAATGCGGATCGAGCGCGGCGAGCATCCCGTCGATCGCGCCCTTGATGAGCGTATGGTCGTCGACCGGCTCGACATAATTGGCCTTCACGCGCTCGTAGACGCTCATGAACTTCTCGAGCTCCTGGTAATTGGTCGTGTCCGCGGCAGCGAAGGAGCTGGCGGTCACCGGGACCAGGGCGAGCGCTCCCACGAGCGCGATCGGCGGAAGAAGCTTGGCAATCCGTTTCATTTCAGGTCGCGTCCTATTTGCGCGGCAATCGGGTAAGTGCCCGGCATTTAGCCGCCTTTCACATTGTTTGACAGAGTTTGAGATGAACCTGCGATGAGAGCAGGTGAGAATCGACGCCCGTTCTGGGACAATTCGACGACAGTCGGGCCGAGCGCGCGTCCGAGCTGATCGCCGAGGCGCACCTTGTCGCCCGGTTTGAGCGGCGACGAGACGTTGACGAGCAGGCTCATCCACCCGGCACCGTGGTCGAGTATCACGATCCCGTCATAGTTGCGGAACGGGCCGGAGAAGCGGACCGTGCCGTCGGCAGGTACCCTGACGGCGGCGCCCGCCGCGGTGGCGAAGCGGATTCCGCGGGCGCGCACCCCACTATCGTTGACTGCGCCGAGGCCATCGAGAACGGCCGCTTGCACGGGCAGCAGATAAGCGAAAGGCAAACGGACCGGAGCCCCTGACGGAGCGAATGGCCGGGCGGGTGGCGGAGCCTCCAACGCAAGAAGCGCTGCAAGCTGTTGCGATGAGCGGCTCGCCGATTGTTCGCTCCTCAGTCGCTCCACCTGCTCCGCCGCGGCGATCGCGACATCGCCGCTCGAAAGCGCTTTACCGCCCGCGGAAAGTGATTGCTGGATTGCGCGCCGCTCCAGCCCGGCGAATTGCCGGCGCCTGCCCGCGAGTTCTTCCTGGCTGCGGGCGAGCTCGGAGCGGGCCGACAGCATCAAGGATTCTAGTCGCTCCTCTTCCGCCAATTGCGCGGAAAGCGCGCGGGTCCGGCTCCGAATGACGGGCAAGGTGGAATCGAGCAGGATCCCGACGCGGACGAGCTCGTCGGTGCCGCCGCCATCGGCGAGGGCCAGGAGGGGCGGTCGGCGGGCCATGACCGCGAGACCTGCGAGGAGGGACGAGACCGGCCGTTGCTCCTCCGCAAGCTGCTGGCGATGGCGATCGGCATAGGCAGAGGCGAGGCGGAATTGCGCGTCCGCCGCCGTAATTCGCGCCTCTGCGGCCTCGATCGCCTGGGCGGCGGCCGCCTGCTGGGCCTCGAGCCTCTGCGCTTCGCTTCGAGCGCTCCCCGCCAGCTTTTCGAGACGCGCTGTCTCGGCCTCGGCCGAAGCCTGCTCGGATCGAGCCTCCTTCAGCGACTGGTCGAGCGGCTGGACCTCGGGTCGCGCAGGCGCGCTCGCGGCGGCGAGCGGGGCGAGGAGCAGCGCAAGAGCGAGGACACGCATCACGCTAGCCTTCGCGATGATAAGGGTGACCGGCAAGGATCGATGTCGCCCGGAACAGCTGCTCGGCGAGCATCGCCCTCGCCATCAGGTGGGGCCATGTCGCCGGCCCGAACGACAGAAGGAGGTCGGCGCTGGCGCGCTGCTCTTCGTCATGCCCGTCGGCGGCGCCGATCAGGAACCGCGCCTCGCGCTTCCCGCCGTCGCGCCAGCGTTCGAGCTGATGCGCCAGCTCCATGGAAGAGAGCGCCTTGCCGCGCTCGTCGAGGATCACCGAGACGCTATTGGGCGGCAGATCGGGTACTTTCCCGCCGCGATCCGGGAGCTCGGTGACCTTGGTGGGCCAGGCGATCCGCTTCAGGTAGCGCTCGACCATCTCGGCTTCCGGGGCGCGGCCGATCTTTCCTCGAGCGACGATGTGAAGCAGCACCTACTGAGCGTTGGTGAGCGCCGGACGATAGGGCCAGCTGAACAGGGTCTTAAACCCGTCGTAGATCGCGCGCGCGGCTTGCGCGATGGTCTGCGGCCGGTTCGCTCCGCCGCGCGCGAAGATCGCGACTGCGATGCGGTGCCCATCGGGCATGGTAATGAAGCCGACATCGTCGGCCAGGCCGTTTAGCGTCCCGGTCTTGTGCTCGACCGGCGTTCCTGCCGGGAGCAGCCACTTCATCCGGTTCTTGCCCGTGTGGCACTTTGCCATGACGCCGAGCAGATAATTGCGGCTGTGCGCGCTGATCAGCTCTCCGCGGTAGATCCGCCGAAGGAGGTCGACCATCGCGTTGGGAGTGCTCGAATCCCGCGCGTCCCACAGGTCGCGCTTATCGGCGAGCAGTTGGGCGATGGTGCGGTCGACGCGCACGCCCTTGATTCCGTTGCTGGTCAGCCAGCTGTGCACCGCGTGTGGGCCGCCGACGTCCTTGAAGAGCACGTCGGCCGCGCGATTGTCGCTGTAGATCAGCATCTTGTTCATCAGGCCGCGGACGGATTCGCCATGGATCGTGTCGTCCAGGGTCTTCTGCCCGTGATCGACTTGCGACAGGTAGAGCGCGGCAATCGCGACCTTGACGGTGCTCGCCATCGGGAAGGGCGTGTCCCCCTTGATGCTGAGGCTCTCGCCAGTGTTGAGATCGACGGCGGCGATCCCGACGTCGGCAGAGCTTCCGGATACGAGCGAGCTCAGCTGCTGTTCGACGGATGCGAGGTCAGGCGATGCGGCTGCCGTCGCGGGGCCCGCGACGAACGCCAGAAGCGACAGGAATATCGCAATGAATCGCATGTGCCTCACCCGCGTGCCGCATTCACATTCGCTTCGTCGCCAAATGCCCACATTCGCTCCAAATTGTAAAAACTTCTTACTTCGGGGCGGAACAGGTGGACGATGACGTCATCGGCATCGATCAGCACCCAGTCCGCTGCGGGAAGCCCTTCGATCCTGACGTTCCTCCCAAATCGCTCCTTGATCTTGTCGGCAAGCTTAACGGCCATCGACGCGACCTGCCGCGTCGAGCGGCCGGAAGCGATCACCATGTGGTCGGCAATGTTCGACTTGCCTGCGAGAGGGATGGATACGACTTCCTGCGCCTGGTCGTCGTCGAGCGACTGAAGCACGAGCTTGTGGAGGTCATCGACGTCGACGGGGGTGCGTGCGGCGTCTTGGGCTTTGTCAGCGAGATGTTCGGTCAAGGGGTCTCCTGGCGAACAGGGGCATTGCCGAGTGCCCGCGGCGAAATGCGAGCGAAGGGGATCGGCGATACCAGCTGGGGTGTTGCGCGCGAATGGCGGTTGCAGAGGTCGGATCGGGGGACAGGCGAAGGAAGACGATCGCCGGTGCACTCCATTCCGTCCAGTGGCTTGCCTGGCCTGACGGGTGGACGAACCGCCTGAGCCAGCCCATCGCGCGTGCCGCGTGGGCAGCTGAATCATAGCCGGGCCTGCGAATCACCGCAATCGGCACTTCGCGTGCTAAGCCCCTCCAATCGCGCCAAAAGTGAAAATTTGGCAGGGTGTCGCTTCCAAGCAACCAGATGAAGCGGTGTTCGGGATGCCGCCGCTTCAGCCTTCGCACGGTGTCGATGGTGAAACGCGTGCCTTCGCGTTGCTCGAAATCGCTGACTCGAATGCGCACTCCGCTCGCCATGCCCTGCGCCGAGCCGAACCGCGCCTCGAACGGCGCCATGTCCTTCGCGCCTTCCTTCAGCGGATTGCCGGGTGAGACGAGCCACCATAGCTCGTCGAGGCGCAGCGCCCGTATCGCCTCAAGGCTGATGTGGCGGTGCCCGCGATGAGCCGGATTGAACGAGCCGCCGAGAAGACCGATGCGCGCCATGGAGCGCGAACGGCTAGCACGCGGGCACGCCGCAGCATATTGTTGCCCGCAAGGGGGTTCGATGCCCGGCGAATTCGAAGCGATTGGCGATGTGGTGACCGGCGGCCTGTTGGCGCGCGCCATCGAACCCAACGCCGGCGAGGCTGGCGCGGACGGCCACACCCATGAAAGGAACTGCCTGAATTGTGGAACGGCGCTGACCGGCGCCTTCTGCTCCGCCTGCGGCCAGAAGGCGCACATCCATCGTTCGGTGCGCGCCTTTTTCCACGATTTCCTGGCGGGGATGCTCAATTTCGAAGGGAAGATCTGGCGAACCCTGCCAATGCTTGCCTGGCGGCCTGGCGAAATGACTCGCCGCTACATCGCCGGCGAACGCGCGCGTTTCATCTCACCCGTGGCGCTTTATCTGTTCACCGTCTTCGCAATGTTCGCGGTGCTCAATTTCACCGGCACGCTTGGCAGCAATGGCAAGCATATCCGCGGCGGGGTCATGCAAGAGGGACTGAAGACGGGCCTTGCCGAAGATCAAAAGCAGCTGGCGAAGCTGGAGGTCGAACGGAAGGCAGCCTTGGCCAAAGGGAAGAGCGTTGCCGACATCGACCGGCGCATTGCGGGCGAAAAGGCCGACATGGCAGACATCCAAAAGGTCATGAATGGCGGGACGTTCGCATCCGTCCAAGTCGACAAGGAAACGCCGAGCTGGATCCGGCCCTTCGCCGAAAATGTCGCGAAGGATCCGGACCTGGTTTCAATGAAGGTCCAGGACGCGGCGTCGAAATACAGCTGGTTGCTGATCCCGCTGTCCGTGCCCTTCATGTGGCTGCTGTTCCCGTTCCGGCGGCGCTACAACACTTACGATCACGCGGTTTTCGTCACCTACTCGCTCTCATTCATGATGATGCTGGTCATTACCGGCAGCCTGCTGGTTGCGGCCGGGCTTTCGGGATGGGCGGGGCTGCTCTTCTTCGTGCCGCCCTTTCACATGTACCGGCATTTGAAACAGAGCTACGAGCTGGGTCGGTTCAGCGCGATCATGCGGACCATGGCGCTGGTGACGTTCGCCTTCATCGCCGTCGCGCTGTTCGCTGCTGCAACCGTTGCGATCGGAGCGATGTAGCTAAGCTTTACGCCTGCAGGGATATTTCTGTTGCAGGACCCGGATCATGGCGTCCTTGAGGCTCATCCGCGCGCGCTCGGCCGCAGGAATGGCCTCGAGCCCGCTGATGAACTCCATGCTGCCGAGCTGGGCGCGGGCCTGCGGGGAGCAATAGAGGATGGGCTTGCCGGCCTTCTCCGCCGCAATCCGGTCGTCGCCGATGGACTTGCCGACGGCAGTCGCTTCCGCCTTCAGCCGTCCATAGTCGCTGTCGAAAAAGGCAAGCGGACCCCTGGCCTTCAGACGCTCGGCCCGGTCGAGGAAGTTCTGCGCCGATCCTTGCGGAGCTGCGAGTGCGGGAGCGGCGATGGAGAGAGCCGCGGCGAAGAGGATCAACTTGCGCATCGAAAGCTTAGTGCCCCAGATTGGCGTCACGGTTTGAACAGGCCGCGAATCGCACTGCGCCTAACAGGGAAAGCGATAGGCAAGGTAGGCGCGAATGGCATCCTTCACCTCGACATTCGGACGGTCATCTTTCGGGATTTCTTCCAGGGCGCCGATGATCTCGTCGGCTCCGGGCTGATGGGCGGAGTCCGGAGGGCAATAAGCGGGAGTTTTGCCGGCCGCCGATGCCGCTAGCCGCTCGGCGCGCAACTCGGCGGCGTCACGCTGGAGCTCGTTCTTCAATTCACTGACCTGAGAGGTCAGCTTGCCGGCCGCGCTATCAGGATCGAGGCTTTCGACCTCCAAAAGGAAGGTCGACACCGGCATTGCCCCGGCCTCGGTCGCGATCGAAGCTAAAGCGATCCCGACCGCTAGCCCCCGCATGCACGCCTCGGAGGACGCTAGGCGCCGGCGGCCGCCGGACCGCCGATTGCGCCGGGCGTCGGCCGCTTCGCCTTCGGAATCGACGAACCGGCGGAGGGGATTGAAGGACCCTTGCTACCGCCCCGGTCGATGGTCTCGCCGGCGAGTACCTTCTTGATCTCGTCGCCCGACAGCGTCTCGAACTCGAGCAAAGCCTGAGCGAGAGCCTCGAGTTGCTCGCCATTCTCCTTGAGCAGCGTCTGCGCACGCGCATAGCCGCCCTCGACGACCTTGCGGATCTCGGCATCGATCGCCTGGGCTGTCTCGTTCGACATCTGCCGCTGGCGATTGACCGAATAGCCGAGGAACACTTCCTCTTCCGGCTCCGCATATTGGAGCGGGCCAAGCGCGTCCGACATGCCCCAGCGCGTAACCATGTCGCGCGCGAGCTGGGTTGCATACTGGATGTCCGACGAAGCGCCCGAACTGACCTTGTCGTAGCCGAAGATCATCTCCTCGGCGACGCGGCCGCCCATCGAAACGGCGAGGTTCGCGTACATCTTGTCGCGGTGGTAGCTGTAGCTGTCCCGCTCCGGCAGGCGCATGACCATGCCGAGCGCACGGCCGCGCGGGATGATCGTCGCCTTGTGGATCGGATCGGACGCGGGCTCGTGTAGGGCGACGATAGCGTGGCCGGCCTCGTGATAGGCGGTCATCCGCTTCTCGTCTTCGGTCATGACCATGGACTTGCGCTCGGTGCCCATCAGCACCTTGTCCTTGGCCTCCTCGAACTCGTGCATCGCGACCAGCCGCTTGCCCCTGCGCGCAGCAAGCAGCGCGGCCTCGTTGACGAGGTTGGCGAGGTCGGCCCCGGAGAAGCCGGGAGTGCCGCGAGCGATCACCCGCGGGTCGACGTCGGGCGCGAGCGGCACCTTCTTCATGTGGACGCCGAGGATCTGCTCGCGGCCGTCGATGTCGGGGCGCGGAACGACGACCTGGCGATCGAAGCGGCCGGGGCGCAATAGCGCCGGATCGAGTACATCCGGCCGGTTGGTGGCGGCGATGATGATGATGCCTTCGTTGGCTTCGAAACCGTCCATTTCGACCAACAGCTGGTTCAGCGTCTGCTCGCGCTCGTCATTGCCGTTGCCGAGGCCGGCGCCGCGATGGCGGCCGACGGCGTCGATCTCGTCGATGAAGACGATGCACGGCGCCGACTTCTTGGCCTGGTCGAACATGTCGCGGACGCGGCTGGCGCCGACGCCGACGAACATCTCGACGAAGTCGGAGCCCGAGATGGTGAAGAAGGGAACGCCCGCCTCACCTGCGATGGCGCGGGCGAGAAGCGTCTTGCCGGTGCCTGGCGGCCCGACGAGCAACGCACCCTTGGGGATCTTTCCCCCGAGCCGGGCGAACTTGCCCGGGTCCTTCAGATACTCGACGATCTCCTGAAGCTCCTCGCGGGCCTCGTCGATCCCGGCGACGTCGGAGAAGGTCACTCGGCCCTGCTTTTCGGTCAGCATGCGTGCCCGGCTCTTGCCGAAGCCCATCGCTCCGGAGCCGGCGTTCTTCTGCATCTGGCGCATCACGAAGAAACTGATCCCCAGGATGAGCAGGAAGGGCAGGCTATTGTAGAGCATGTAGAGCCAGATGCTCGAGCCTTCCTCGCCCTTCACCTGGACCGCGACGCCCTTCTGGAGAAGCTTGTCGGAGACGTTGGCATCGCCGGGAGCGATGGTGTTGAACACCTCGCCGGTGTCGAGCTTACCGCTGATCGCGCTGTTGCCGGTGCCCCCTGTCGCCATGGTGACGGAACGGACATTGCCGTTATCGACCTGGCGGACGAACTCGGAATAAGGAATGGCCTGGCCGGTGGCGGCACGCGAACCGCCGTCGATCATCTGGACGAGGAGGACCAGTGCAAACAGCACGCCGACCCAGATCAGCAGACTCTTCGTCCAGGGGTTGCCGGGCTTCTTGTCCTTGTCGTTCATCGCTCGCCTTCCAGCGCAAAACGCGCTTGCCTCTAAAATAGGCTCATTCGGGCCAATAACAATGTGACCTTAGGAACGGGTGAACGGAGGTGAGGGTGATGCCGTGCTGAGCGAAGGTGACATCGGCCGGATCGTGTTCGGCTGCGGCAATTTCGGCGGCATCGGCTCCTCGCCTGCCTTGCGCATCGCCGGCGACAGCGAGGAGCAAGCGCTGCACCTACTCGACCATGCCCGGCGGGTCGGCATTCGGCGCTTCGATACCGCAAACACCTACGGCGGCGGTGCGAGCGAAATCATCCTCGGCAAGTGGCTGCGGGCCCAGCGCCCTTCCTTCCTCGACAAGGCGCAGATCGCGACCAAGGTCGGCAATCCTCACGGCTGCCCGCCCGGCGAGACCCCGCTGAGCCGGACGCAGATCTCCCACCATCTCGATCAGTCCTTGCGCCGCCTCGGCGTCGAGCGGATCGGCCTCTATTATATTCACGAGTTCGATCGCGTGACGCCGCTCGAAGAGACGCTCGGCGCGATGGAAGCTGCGGTCGAAGCCGGGAAGATCGATCGCTTCGGCATTTCGAACGCCACATTGTCCGACGCAAAGGCGGTCATGCGTCTTGCACGCACCAGCCTCGCCCAGCGTTTCGAATATGTGCAGAACGAGTACAATTTGCTCGCGACCGCGGACACGGAAGGACTGATCCCGTACTCCGCCGAACATAAGCTTCGCTATTCAGCCTTCAGCCCGCTCGCGGGGGGACTGCTCACCGGCAAGTATCGGCTCGGCGAGGAGGCGCCGCCGGACAGCCGGCTGGCCCATGCGCGCGAGATGTACCGCGGCTATCTCAACCCCGAATCCTTCGCGGCGATTGAGCGGCTGAGGCGATCTGCAGAGGCAAGTGGGCAAACGATCGCGAACGCGGCCCTGCGGTTCGTGCTCGACACTCCCGGCGTCGACGGCCTGATCATCGCGCCACGCCGCACCGAGCATTTCGCCAGTCTCGGATTCGATCTTGATTGAGGCTTCGATTCCCTCCTCCGCCGAGTCCCGATTTGGGGCAACTTAACTTAGGGTAGTCTTGGAAAGTCCGCCAAATCTGATTTGGTAAACAGTTGGTTAACCGATTCGCGGGGGCGGATCGGGACCGGGTTTGGTTCGGGGGTATGAGTATGAGTGGCGCGAGCGGAACGACGACCCTGACGGGTACGTCGGGTAATGACACGCTGATCGGGGGATCAGGCGCGGACACTCTGGGCGGAGGCGCAGGAAGCGATTTCCTCAACGGCGGCTCAGGAAACGACATTCTCGACGGCGGGGCAGGAGCGGACAACCTTCTCGGGGGTTCCGGCTCCGACATCCTGATCTACCGTGCTTGGGAAAACTCCTACAACCTGAACTCCTACTCCGTTTATGACGTCTATGACGGCGGAACCGGAGCCGTGAAGAACGGGACGACCGGCCCGGACATCGACCAGCTTCATATCTACCTCAGCGCCGCCCAGCTTGCGGATGCGGCGTTCATGACCAGGTTCAACGCGGATCTGGCGGCCTATCAAAGCTTCATCGCAAGCCAGACCAACGCCAACACTCTCCAGGCCAGCCAGGCGCAATTCACGTTCACGTCCGTGAGCCTGAAGGTTTCCGCGATCGAGCAGGTTGCGGTGATCAGGGCCGGACAAACGGCCGTCATGACCGAATCGAACGTCCCCGAGCACACCCAAGGCGCGCTTGTGGCGAACGGATCGGCGACCTTCGTCGCCGGCAGCTGCACCACGTCGTTCGGCACCTTCCACGTGAATGCCGACGGCACTTGGACCTTCAACGCCGCCTCCGCCTTCGACAATCTGGCGGTCGGCGCGGACATCACGCAAAGCTTCAATGTCCTGTCGACCGACGGAAGCACGGTCAGCGTCACCGTGACGCTGAACGGCACGAACGATGATCCCATCGCGACCGCCGCCAACGGCAGCGGCAGCGAGGACACGAACATCACGGGCTCGGTCGCGGCCAATGCGAGCGACGTCGACGACGGGGCGATGCTGACGTTCAGCGTTGCCAGCCCGCCGGCCGGGTTCGTCATGAATGCGGACGGCAGTTGGTCGCTCGATGGGACGAACGGGGCCTATCAGCACATCGCGGCGGGCGCTTACGAGGACGTGGCGATCACCTACGCGGTGACCGACGAGCATGGCGCAAGCGACACCGCAACGCTGACCGTCAGGGTCAACGGCACCAACGACGTTCCGGTGATCAGCGGGAACAGCGCTGGCGACGTCCAGGAGGACGGCCAGCTGGGGACCTCGGGCCAGCTTCTGATCAGCGACGTCGACACTGGGGAGAGCTCGTTCCAGGCGGTTGCGTCGGGGACGAATGGCGACAATGGGCACGGCACGTTCACGGTCGCTGCGGACGGCAGCTGGAGCTACGCGCTCACCAACGACGACCCGGCGGTTCAGGCGCTTCCTGCGGGAGCGAGCCTCACCGACACGATCACGGTCAGCTCGTATGACGGGACTGCGACGCAGCAGATCGTGGTGACGATCCACGGCACCAACGACGTTCCGGTGATCAGCGGGAACAGCGCTGGCGACGTCCAGGAGGACGGCCAGCTGGGGACCTCGGGCCAGCTTCTGATCAGCGACGTCGACACTGGGGAGAGCTCGTTCCAGGC
>Ga0207690_10000097_pt1 | contig 71940 bp, 70 predicted proteins | sample KBSC23metaG_FD_184315 | JGI IMG/M metagenome (GOLD analysis project Ga0207690, IMG submission 184315) | Corn rhizosphere microbial communities from Kellogg Biological Station, Michigan, USA - KBS C2-3 metaG (SPAdes) (version 2) | ecosystem: Host-associated > Plants > Roots > Rhizosphere > Soil ... | reverse complement strand
TTGAAACTGGTGTTCCAGGTATGACCGCCATCGGTCGAGTATTCGACGGTGGCGCCAGTTTCAACGCCCGTAAGATTCAACGTACCGACGTTGGTGATGTGATCGGTCGAGCTAGTGCCGGAATCGGCGGTCAATGCAACGCCGGGCGCGGCGGCCGAGGTATCAAGTGTGAAGCTGAACGCCGTCGGATCCGACGTGTTGCCTGCGACATCGGTTTGCCTGACCTGTACATCGTTCACGCCTTCGACGGCGTTGAAACTGGTGCTCCAGGTATGACCGCCATCGATCGAGTATTCGGCAACTGCGGCAGTCTCCACACCAGACAGGCTAAGTGTGCCGACGTTCGTGACGTGGTCGGTAGCGTTGCTGCCGGAGTCGGCGGTCAGTGCAACACCTGGTGCAGCGGCCGAGGTATCCAGCGTAAAGCTGAATGAAGTCGGGTCGGACGTGTTGCCCGCGACATCGGTCTGCCGCACCTGTACGTCATTCACGCCTTCGATGGCGTTGAAGTTGGTGTTCCAGGTGTGACCACCATCGGTCGAGTATTCGACGGTGGCACCCGTTTCAACACCGGTGAGATTCAGCGTTCCGACATTCGTGATGTGGTCGGTCGAGTTGCCGCCGGAGTCGACGGTCAGTGCAACACCCGGTGCAGTGGCCGAGGTATCGAGCGTGAAGCTGAACGAGATCGGGGCCGACGTGTTGCCCGCGACATCGGTTTGCCGAACCTGCACGTCGTTCACGCCTTCAACGGCATTGAAATTGGTGTTCCAGGTATGGCCGCCATCGATCGAGTATTCGACCGTGGCGCTCGTTTCGACACCGGTGAGATTCAACGTGCCGACGTTGGTGATGTGGTCCGAGGCGCTACTACCGGAATCATTCGCGAGCACGACACCGGGCGCAGCAGCCGAGGTATCAAGCGTGAAGCTGAACGCCGTCGGATTCGACGTATTGCCTGCGATATCGGTCTGCCTGATCTGTACGTCATTCACGCCTTCGACGGCGTTGAAGCTGGTGTTCCAGGTATGACCGCCATCGGTTGAATATTCGACGGTGGCGCCCGTTTCAACACCGCTGAGATTCAATGTACCGACGTTGGTGATGTGATCGGTCGAGCTAGTGCCGGAATCGGCGGTCAATGCAACGCCGGGCGCGGCGGCCGAGGTATCAAGTGTGAAGCTGAACGCCGTCGGATCCGACGTATTGCCTGCGATATCGGTCTGCCTGATCTGTACGTCATTCACGCCTTCGACGGCGTTGAAGCTGGTGTTCCAGGTATGACCGCCATCGGTTGAATATTCGACGGCGGCGCCCGTTTCAACACCGGTGAGATTCAATGTACCGACGTTGGTGATGTGATCGGTCGAGCTAGTGCCGGAATCGGCGGTCAGTGCGACACCGGGCGCGGCGGCCGAGGTATCAAGTGTGAAGCTGAACGCCGTCGGATCCGACGTATTGCCTGCGATATCGGTCTGCCTGATCTGTACGTCATTCACGCCTTCGACGGCGTTGAAGCTGGTGTTCCAGGTATGGCCACCATCGGTCGAATATTCGACCGTGGCGCCCGTTTCGACACCGGTGAGATTCAACGTACCGACGTTGGTGATGTGATCGGTGGTGCTGGTGCCGGAATCGGTGGTCAGCGCGACACCGGGTGCGGCGGCTGATGTATCAAGTGTGAAGCTGAACGCCGTCGGATCCGACGTATTGCCTGCGATATCGGTCTGCCGAACCTGTATGTCGTTCACGCCTTCGACGGCGTTGAAGCTGGTGTTCCAGGTGTGGCCACCATCCGTCGAGTATTCGATCGTGGCGCCGGTTTCGACACCGGTGAGATTCAACGTGCCGATGTTGGTGATGTGATCAGTGGCGCTGCTGCCGGAATCGGTCGTGAGCGCGACACCGGGCGCAGCGGCCGAGGTGTCGAGCGTGAAACTGAACGAAGTGGCCGACGAGGTATTGCCCGCGACATCGATCTGCCGAACCTGCACATTGTTCACGCCCTCGAGGGCACCGAAACTCGTACTCCAATGCGCCCCGTTGTCGACGCTGTACTGAACGGTTGCGCCGGTTTCGATGCCAGTGACGTTCAGTGTACCGACATTGGAGATGTGGTCCGTGGCGCTGCCACCGGAATCACTCGTGAGCGCGACACCGGGCGCAGCAGCCGAGGTGTCGAGCGTGAAGCTGAGCGATGTGGGAGCCGACGTATTGCCCGCGACATCGGTTTGCCTAACCTGCACGTCGTTCACGCCTTCGACGGCGTTGAAGCTGGTGTCCCAGGTGTGGCCACCATCCGTCGAGTATTCGATCGTGGCGCCGGTTTCGACACCGGTGAGATTCAGCGTGCCGACGTTGGTGATGTGGTCTGCGGCATTGCTGCCGGAGTCGGTAGTCAACGCAACGCCAGGCGCGCCAGCCGACGTATCGAGCGTGAAGCTGAACGACGTGGCCGAAGACGTATTGCCCGCGACATCGATCTGTCGGACTTGAACGTTGTTCAGTCCTTCGACGGCGCTGAAGCTCGTATTCCAATGCGCGCCGTTGTCGATGCTGTACTGAACGGTGGCGCCGGTTTCGATGCCAGAGAGGTTCAGCGTGCCGATGTTGGTGATGTGATCAGTGGCGCTGCTGCCGGAATCGGTCGTGAGCGCGACACCCGGCGCAGCGGCCGAGGTGTCGAGCGTGAAACTGAACGAAGTGGCCGCCGACGTATTGCCCGCGACATCGATCTGCCGGACCTGCACATTGGTCACGCCTTCGAGGGCACCGAAACTCGTACTCCAATGCGCACCGTTGTCGACGCTGTACTGAACGGTGGCGCCGGTTTCGATGCCAGAGAGGTTCAGCGTGCCGACGTTGGTGATGTGGTCGGTGGCATTGCTGCCGGAGTCGGTAGTCAACGCAACGCCAGGCGCGCCGGCCGACGTATCGAGCGTGAAACTGAACGACGTGGCCGCCGACGTATTGCCCGCGACATCGATCTGCCGAACTTGCACATTGTTCACGCCTTCGAGGGCACCGAAACTCGTACTCCAATGCGCCCCGTTGTCGACGCTGTACTGCACGGTGGCGCCGGTTTCGATACCCGAGAGGTTCAGCGTACCGACGTTGGTGATGTGGTCGGCGGCATTGCTGCCGGAGTCGGTAGTCAACGCAACGCCAGGCGCGCCGGCCGCCGTATCGAGCGTGAAGCTGAACGACGTGGCCGACGACGTGTTGCCCGCGACATCGATCTGTCGAACTTGAACGTTGTTCAGTCCTTCGATGGCGCTGAAGCTCGTGTTCCAATGCGCACCGTTGTCGATGCTGTACTGAACGGTGGCACCGGTTTCGATGCCCGAGAGATTCAACGTACCGACATTGGTGATGTGATCAGTGGCGCTGCTGCCGGAATCGGTCATGAGCGCGACACCGGGTGCAGCGGCTGACGTATCGAGCGTGAAACTGAACGACGTGGCCGCCGACGCATTACCCGCGATATCGACTTGCCGAACCTGCACGTTGTTCAGCCCCTCGACGGCGCTGAAGCTCGTACTCCAATGGGCACCGTTATCGACGCTGTATTGCACGGTTGCGCCGGTCTCGATGCCAGTGACGTTCAGTGTACCGACATTGGTGACGTGGTCGGTGGAGCTGCCACCGGAATCACTCGTAAGCGCAACACTCGGCGCAGCAGCCGACGTATCCAGCGTGAAGCTGAACGAGGTCGGAGCCGACGTATTACCCGCAACATCGATCTGCCGAACCTGCACGTTGTTCAGCCCTTCGACGGCACTAAAGCTCGTACTCCAATGCCCCCCGTTATCAACGCTGTACTGAACGGTGGCCCCCGTCTCGATCCCCGAGAGATTCAACGTACCGACATTGGTGACGTGATCGGCGGCATTACTACCGGAATCCGTAGTCAACGCAACACCGGGCGCCCCAGCCGACGTATCGAGCGTGAAACTGAACGACGTGGCCGCCGACGCATTACCCGCGACATCGACCTGCCGCACCTGCACATTATTCACGCCTTCGACGGCACTGAAGCTCGTACTCCAATGCCCCCCGTTATCAACGCTGTACTGCACGGCAGCGCCCGTTTCGACCGCGGTAACATTCAGCGTCCCGACATTCGTGACGTGATCCGTCGAGCTACTGCCCGAATCAACCGCCAACGCCACCCCGGGCGCCGTCCCGCCAGCCGTATCCAGCGTGAACGTGCACGAAGACACAGCCGACGCATTGCCGGTCACGTCGATCTGTCGCACCAGCACGGTATTCGTTCCTTCGACGGCGCAGAAGCTCGTGTTCCAGTGCGCGCCGTTGTCGGTGCTGTACTGAACGGTCGCGCCGTGCGCCACCGCGCCGACCGACAGCGTACCGTCCGACGTGAGGTGGTCGGTCGCCGACATCCCCGTGTCATGCGCCAGCGCGACGACAGGGGCGGGCGGCGCAATGTCGACATAGGCGGTCGCCCAGCTCAGCGTACCGTTGCCCAGCCGGATCGCATACGTGAAGCTGTCCTGCGCGTAGCCGAGCGTATTGAAGCTGTTCGACAACCACGACGCGTCGAGATGGCTCGCGTCATACCCGACCTTGCCGTCCGACGTGATCCAGATGTGCGCGCCGTGCGCGCTGAAATCCGTGCTCACCGATTCGGCCCGGACCGTATCCTGCGTCAGCAACGCCGTCTGCTCGAGCGAGACGGTCGTTTCGGTGCCGGAGTCGAGCGAATAGAGCGTCTTGGCCGCGCCGCCGAGATCGTTCGCCATCACGTTCAGGTAGACGGTGGTGAGCGAGTTGTCTGTCAACCCCGTCTGAGCCGACGTAAATACGTCGTCCGTTGCCTGCGGCGTATTGCTGATGGAAACCGCGGTCCCGCTTGAAGTCGTCGCCATGTCGTGCTCCCCGTCCTGTCATGTTTTGATGCGGGCGCTGCGCCGCCCGATGCGGCGCACGCCCGATGAACTGCAAACCGGTTCTCGTGTCAACGCTCGCGCAACGCCATTTCCTTGGTCTTGATGACGGGCTTGAGCAGGTAATGCAATACGGTACGGCGCCCGGTGCGGATGTCGACAGTCGCGATCATGCCCGGCACGATCGCCACCGGCTGGCTCCGGCCGCTCGGCTTGCTTTGCCGGGTGCGCACCAGTACGCGGTAATAGCTGTCCGGTTTCTCGCCGGGACGGTCCGGCACGATCGTGTCGGCGCTGATGTCTTCGACCACCGCGGGAAAGCCGCCATAGATCGAGAAGTCGTACGCGGACAGCTTGACCGTCGCGTCCTGCCCCGGATGCAGGAACGCGATGTCCGCCGGCCGCACACGTGCCTCGATCAACAGCGTGTCGTCGAGCGGCACGATTTCCAGCAGGTCCATCCCCGGCTGGATCACGCCGCCCACGGTGTTGATCTTGATCTGCTTGATCATCCCTTTCAGCGGGGCGCGCACGAGCGTGCGCGTGACGCGATCCTCGAGCGCGACGTTGGCCGCACTCAGCGCCGATTGATCGGCGCGCGCGAGATTCAGTTCCTTCATCGCGTCGGCACGGAAATGCGCGGTCGTTTCATCGATTTTCTGGCGTGCCTCGCGATAGGCGGCTTCCAGCCGCGGCATCGCGAGCCGCGTCGCATCGAGGTCGCCCTTCATGTCGGTCGCCTGCCGCTCGAGCCGCAGCACCTCGACGTCCGATACCGCGCCTTTTTCGACGAGCGGGCTCGTCAACGCCAGTTCCTTCGCGACGAGCGCGTAGCTGTGTTGCAACTGCCCCTCGCGCGAGCGCTTTTCCGCGAGCTCCTGCCGGTGCTGTTCGGCCTGTTGCCTGAGCACGTCGAGATTGGCCTGCAATTCGCGCTGACGCGACTCGAACAGCGAGCGTTCCTCGTCCAGCAGGCCCGGGTTCGCGCGCGCCAGGGCGGCCGGCACGACGAACGCGGCGCCGTTCGCTTCGGCGCTCAGCCGCGCGATGCGGGCGAGGAGTGCGGCATCCTTCGCCTGTCCTTCCTTGTACGACGACGTGAACCGCGTATCGTCGATGCGCATCAGCGGCTGGCCTTTCTGGACGACCTGGCCGACGCGCACCATGATCTCCGAGACGATCCCGCCCTCCAGGTTCTGCACCACCTGCACGCGGCTGGACGGAATCACCTTGCCTTCCCCGACGGTGACTTCGTCGACTTCGGCGAACGCGGCCCACAGGAGCGCGATGACGATGAACGCGAGCGTCGCCCACAGGATCCAGTGAGTGAAGTAGCGCGGCCCCTCCATCGCGGCCGCGCAGCGTTCGCGCATGAACGCGGTATCGTCGGCGCGCGGCTTCAGCACGGCGCCGATGCGCGCGCGCAGCGCGTTGAGCGCGGCGATGCGGTGCGTCGTCGGCGCGCCGGCGCCGTCGGGTTCAGCCAGCAGCGACATGGAGCTTTCTCCCTGCAAGAGCCGCGAGGACCTGGTCCTTCGGGCCGTCAGCGACGACGCGTCCCTGATCCATCACGATCAGGCGGTCGACGAGCGTGAGCAGCGACGGACGGTGCGTGACCAGCAGCAGCGTGCGGCCGGCGAGCTGGGCCGACAGGCGTGCCTTGAACAGCTCTTCGGAGCGGTTGTCCATCGCGCTGCTGGGCTCGTCGAGCAACAGCACCGGCGGCGACAGCAGCATCGCGCGGGCGATGGCGATGGCCTGGCGCTGCCCGCCGGACAACGCTTCGCCGCGCTCGCCCACCGCGAGGTCGAAGCCGTTCGGCACCCGGTTGACGAAGTCCGCGACGCCGGACACCTGCGCGGCGCGCAACACGGCGTCGTCGTCCGCGCCCGGCGCGCCCAGCACGATGTTGTCGCGCACGGTGCCGTTGAACAGCATCACGTCCTGCGGCACGTGACCGATCCCGCGCCGCAGCGCGGCAGGATCGTACTGACGCAGTTCGACGCCGTCGATCAGCACGTTGCCGGACGAAGGCGGGTAGAGACCGAGGACGAGTTTCTCGATCGTGGTCTTGCCCGAGCCGACGCGCCCGATGATGCCGACGCGCTCGCCCGCGGCGATGCGGAACGACACGCCTTCGAGCGAGACGCCGCTCTGGCCGGGATACGCGAAGCCGACGTCGCGGAATTCGATCTCGCCGGCGAGTGCGGGGCGATGGACGAAGCGCTGCTCGGCCGGACGCTCGCCGGGCAGGTTCATCACGCCGTCGATCGACGCCAGCGCGCTGCGCGACTGGTGGTAGCGGGTCAGTAGCGACGCGACCTGGCCCATCGGCGCGAGCGCGCGGCCGGTGAAGATCGTGCAGGCGATCAGACCGCCGGTCGTGAGCCGGTCGTCGCCGATCATGTACACGCCACACAGGACCACCGCGAGATAGGCCGCCTGCTGCGCGAACATCGCGAAATTGACCGCGCAACCCGACAGCAGGCGCGACCTGAGCCCGAGCCGTGCGATCTCGCCGAGCATCTGCTCCCAGCGCGCCTGCATCGGTCCTTCCGCGCCGTTGACCTTGATCGTCTCGAGGCCGACCAGCGTTTCGATCAGCAGGGCCTGGCGCTGGCTCGCGTGACGCTGGCTGGCTTGCACGGCCCGCGCGAGCGGCCCCTGCACGGCCACGCCCGCGCCGATCACGAGCGGCAACGCCAGCAGCGGCAGCCAGCCGAGCCCGCCGCCGACCCAGAACATCGCCACGACGAACACGATCGAAAACGGCAGGTCGATCAGCGCCGCCGCGGTCGCCGACGTGAGGAATTCGCGCACGGCTTCGAATTCCTGGATCTGCGAAGCGAATCCGCCGACGGACGGCGGCCGTGCCGCCATCCGGATGCCGAGTACTTTCTCGTAGAGATTTGCCGACAGGATCACGTCGATCTTCTTGCCGGCCACGTCGATGAAATAGCCGCGCAACGTGCGCATCACGACGTCGAACACGATCACGAGCGCGATGCCGGCCGCCAGCGCCCACAGCGTCTCGAGCGCCCGGTTCGGCACGACGCGGTCGTAGACGTTCATCGTGAACAGCGGCATCGCCAGCGCGAAAAGATTGACCAGCGTCGACGCGAGCATCACTTCCGCATAGATCGGCCACGATTGCGCGACCACGCCCCAGAACCAGTGGCGCGGGCGCGGCACGACGCTTTCCGTGTCGCGTGCATCGAACCGGTGGGCCGGGCGCGCGAACAGCACGTGGCCGGCGTGGCGTTGCGCGAGTTCGGCCGCGTCGACGGCTTCCTCGCCGATGCCTGTTTCAGGAAGGATCACCTGCATGGTGCCGCACGTGTTGCGGCGAACCAGCACGCAGGCCTGGCCGTCGTTGAGCAACAGCACCGCGGGCAGGACCGCATCCGGGATGTCGGGCAACGCGCGCCGGGCCAGTTTGGCCGACAGGCCGGCGCGTGCCGCGGCCCGCACGAACAGGGCCGGGGTGAGGCGCCGGCCGGCGAGCGGCAGGCCGGCCACGAGCGTGTCGACGCCCACCGGCCGGTCGAACAGCCGCGTCAGCACGAGCAGGCAGCCGAGCAACGGATCGTCTTCGATACCCGATCCGTGCGGCAGATTCCAGCCGTGCGCGGCGCACGGCTCTCCGGCCGCGGCAGCGGCTTGCGTAGCGGCGGCCTGCATTACAGCACGCCGCCAGCCTGGTGACGGTCCGACCGGTGCGGCAGCCCGCCGCGCGCGCATATCGCCCCAGTCAAGCGCTCCGTCTTGTTCATGCCTCACCCCGATTGTTTATGTGCTGTTGGTCGCTTGTGCGACTGCTTGTGACTGCTTGTGTTTGCGTCGGAGCAACAGCAAGGAGCGGGCCAGATGCGGTGACTGCCGCGGCGGGTGGGGCTGCGGCAGGCATGCGCCGGCCGACGGTGGTATTCGAATGCGGGTTTGGTTTCAGGTCTGATACGTTGCGGCTGCGCGGGCGCCGTGCGATTCCGTGCCTCTCCAGCGGCAATGGCGCACTGGAGAAGGCGCGCACGCTACTGCTGATGCGGAATCGCGGTCAGCACGGGGCCGGATCCGGTATCGAAAATGTTGCAGGCGTGAAACGTTGCGGTTATGGGGGCGTATCGGCGGTGTACACATCGGGGCTATGACTCGTCAGTCGGTTCAGCGCCCTGCCGCGGTCATTCCACGATCTTGAACACCCGGTTCTTCTCGATCACGCCGGCTTTCGGCAGTTTGCCGTCGTCTTCGGCCTCGGGACGCAGATGCCGTTCGTCGAGCGCCGGTCCCGTATAGCGGCTGCGCGGCCGGATCACCTTGCCCACGCGCAGCTGTTCGATGCAGTGGGCCAGCAGCCCGACGCTGCGCGCGGTCGAGAACAGTCCGAAAGCCGCGTCGCGCGGCAACCGGAGCTGCACCGACAGCATCGCGAGCGCGACATCGATGGTCGGCCGCTGGCCGGTGAGCGTCGTCACCTTGTCGATGAAGTGCGCGAGTTCCGCCGGCGGATCGAGCCGCGCGAGCAACGCGGCCGCGCGCGGGTCGCCGTCGGGGTACAGATGATGACCGAAGCCGGGAATCGGGATCGCGGACTTCAAGTGATGATCGACCACGTGCGCGGCCCCGAGCCGTTGCACGTCGTCGAACACCGCGCGCACGCGTCCTGACGCGTCGCCGTGCAGCGGCCCCGACAGCGTCGCGAGCCCGGTCAGCAGGCAGCCCGCGAGCGACGCGCCGGTCGACGCGGTAATGCGCGCGGCGAACGCCGAGCTCGTGATCTCGTGATCGGCGACGAGCACCATCGCGCGGCGCAGCAGGTCCGCGCCGCGATCGTCCAGGCCCCAGCCCGCCGCGAGCCGCTGATGGGTCCACGGCAGGCCCGCATCGTCGTGCGCGCCGAACGCGCGCGCGACGATCGCGACGAGTTGGCCGGCTTCGATGTGCAACGCGCTGTCGAGGCGGCCGAGCGTCGAGTGGCCGTGCGCCGCCAGCGTGGCAAGCAGCGTGAACGCGCACTGGCGATCCCGCTCGCCGGCCGGCAATGCAACCGCGGGCGCGTCGAACGTCACGGGTGCGGTGGCTTGCCAGAGCAGCGCGGCCGTTTCCTCGAGCGTGGCGGTGTCCGACAGTTGAATGCTGTCGCGGCCGCGATACCACGCTCGGCCCTTGGAGAAGGTGGTGATGCCGCTGGGGATGCACGGCTCGGCGCCGAAGATCGTGCCGGCTGCCAGCGCCGCGCGCTTGCGGCCGACCTGTTTCTTGCGGCACAGCGCGATCACGTCCTCGGCGCGATACAGGCTCTTGCGCGGATCGTCGGGGTCCTGCATCACGGCGATGCTGCCGCGGCTCGCATACGCGTAGACGGTCTGCGCCCGCACGCCGAGCCGTCGCGCGGCTTCCGTCAGGGTGATCCAGTTGTGCATGGGGAGTCGTGATGAGGACGCGGCCGGTGCCCGGCCGCTTGCGCCGACTATAGACCGGGTTCAGCTCGATGTCATCCCGGCCGGGCGCCGCTCGAGCACCTCGACGAGGATCTCGCCCGGCGCGCGCACGAAACAGCCGCGCACGCCGGCGCGGATCGGCGTCACCGGCTGGACGATCTCGGCGCCGTGCTCGACGAGGTGCGCGTACGCGGCATCGAGATCCTCGACCAGCACGCCGAAGTGATCGATGCCTTGCGCGCGTGCGCCGTCGGGTATGGCGGCCGGTCGCGCGTCGGGCAGCGCCGTGATGAACAGGTTGATGGCGCCGATCCGCAGGTCGACGCGGCCGGGGCGCCGCACGATCTCGGCGTTCAGGCAGCGCGCGAACCACGCCGCGGTGGCCTCGGCGTCAGCCGAGCAGAGTTGCAGGTGATCCCATTTGAATTCGATCATGATCTTGGGGGGATGGGGTTGAGCCGCCGCGGCGGCCGGTCAAGGGATGCGAACGCGTTCAGAGCTCGATGCGCGACAGCTTGCCGAGCAGCACGGAATACGACAGCGTGCCGACGAGGCAGATCGCACCCATCAGGTTCAGCGCCCAGAAGAAGTTGCCGGTGTGCTGGGTCACGTAGCCGATCATCAGCGGCGTGGTGACGGCCGCGATATTGGCCGCGAGGCTCGTGATGCTGCTGGTGAGCCCGACATAGCGTCTCGGCGCGATCTCGGAGACGGCGGCCCAGGACATCGAGCCGATCCCCTGCGCGAAGAACGCGACGGTCAGGATCGCGATCACCAGCGCGTTCGAATGAACGAAGTTGACCAGCACGATCGACGCGCCGAGGAAGGTGCCGATCACGAGCGGCGCCTTGCGCGACGACGACATCGACACGCCGCGCCGGATGCAAAGATCGGACAGATAGCCGGCGATCAGGATTCCCAACGTTGCGCCAATGAACGGCATCGCCTGAAAGAAGCCCACTTTGATCATCGACATGTGCCGTTCCTCGACCAGGTAGGTCATGAACCAGGTCGTGAAGAACACCAGCAGCGTGTTGTTGCAGAACTTGCCGAGACAGATCGCGAGAATCTGCCGGTAGCCGAGCAGGCGCAGCGCCATGCGCCAGTCGAAGCGCTCGCGCGCGGTCACGACGGGGCGCCCTTCGGTGATGTACTGCAACTCGGCCGCGTTGACGCTGCGATGCCGCGACGGATCGCGATAGAGCCGGTACCAGACGAGGCTGAACAGAATGCCGAAGCCACCCGTCGCGAAGAACACCGCGCGCCAGCCGAACGCCGACGAGATCCACAGCAGCAGCCCGGCGAAGAGCGGCGTGCCGATGTACTGCCCCATCACGTACACGCTCGTCGCGAAGCCGCGCTCCTGGACCGGGAACCACATCGTCACCGCGCGCGCGTTCGACGGAAAGGCCGGCGCCTCCAGCGCGCCCATCGCGAGCCGCGAGCCGAGCAGCATGTGATAGCCGTGCGCGAGCCCTTGCGTCAGCGTCGCCAGCGACCAGCCGACCAGCGACAGCGCATAGGCGACGCGCGAGCCGAGCATGTCGGCGAGCACGCCCGCGGGCACCAGCGCGATCGAGTATGCGAGGCCGAACACGGCGAACAGCTCGCCCATCTGCACGCGGGTGAGGGCGAGATCCTTCGACAGCGCCGGTGCGACGATGCCGAGCGCCGAGCGGTCGACGTAGTTGAGGATGGTCGCCACCAGCAGCATCGACAGCACGCCGTAGCGCACGCGCGACCTTCTGGCGATGTCCGCGTGCGAGCCGAACTCGCGCATGACCGGAACCTGTTCTTCTGCGGTTTTCAATGTTGTCTCCTGTCTCCTGATGGGTGGGCCGGCGCGTTGTCGTCATGCGCGCCGGCGATCGTCGGGTCAGCCGCGCCCGACGTAGGGCATCGCGCTTGCCATGATCGTCATGTTCAGAATGTTGGCTTCGAGCGGAAGGCTCGCCATCTGCACGATGGCGTCCGCGACGTACGCGACGTCGACGCGCGGCTCCGGTGCGACGCGGCCATCCGCCTGCAGCACGCCGCTGTTCATGCGCTCGGTCAGCGACGTGGCGGCGTTGCCGATGTCGATCTGGCCGCACGCGATGTTGAACGGCCGGCCGTCGAGCGCGAGCGAGCGGGTGATGCCGAGGACGGCATGCTTGGTGGCCGTGTACGCGATCGTGTTCGGGCGCGGCGCGTGCGCCGAGATCGAACCGTTGTTGATGATGCGGCCGCCTTGCGGAGTCTGGCGCTTCATCTGACGCCACGCGGCGCGTGCGCACAGGAACACGCCGGTCAGGTTGGTCGCGACCACGTCGTTCCAGAATTCGAGTGAGTAGTCGTCGAGCGGCACGGCGCCGGCATTGCGGCCGGCGTTGTTGAACAGCACGTCGAGATGCCCGAACTCGCGGTCGATCCGCGTGAAGCTTTCGTCCACCGACGCCTCGTCGGCGACGTCGGTCGGAATTGCCGCGGCCAACCCGCCGGCCTGCTCGATGATCTCCTTCGTCGCGAGCAGCGGCTCGATGCGCCTGCCGAGCAGTGCCACGCCGAATCCGGCTCGCGCCAACGCGACGGCCGCTGCGTGGCCGATTCCCGTGCCGGCGCCCGTCACTGCCGCGATTTTTTTCCGTGCCTGCATTGTTACGACCTCGTCTTCCGTCCGTTGAACATGCAAAAAGCATTGCGCGGCGGCGATTCCCCAGCAATCTTGATTCTTTCAATCAATATCAAGCGCCCCGTCGCGACGGGGCGGCGTCAGGGTTTTCCTGAGTTCGCGGGCACGTCGTGCGCAGGCCTGCGATGGGGGATGCGCATGACGCGCCGCAACCGGAACCCGCCGGGGAAGCCGGCTGCGCGATGCCACGCGGACACGTTGATTGAATCAATCAATATTGACCCGCGCCGAGCACGCTTCGTAGGCTGTGCTCCGTTTTCCGACCCAAGGACGAGACCATGCCTGACAACAATCGCCCCCGCCTGCTGGTAGCGCGACGGGTTCCCGCGGCCGTGGCCGCACGCGCCGAAGCCGAATTCCACGCGTACGTGACGGACACCGACATGGATGCGCCCTCCGTCGTCGAGTTCTGCAATCGCTACGCGACGCCGGCGGTGCTGATCGGCAAGAAATCGGGGCTGCAGGCCGAGCACATCGCGGCATTGCCGACGAGCGTGAAGATCATCGCGAACGCCAGCGCCGGCTACGACCACCTGGATGTGGCCGCCGCGCGCGAGCGCGGAATCGCGGTCAGCAATGCGCCCGATGCGCTGACCGATTGCACGGCCGATTTCACGATGCTGCTGATTCTCGCCGCGTGCCGGCGTGCATCGGAGTACGAGCGCATCGTGCGCGCTGGGTGGGGCAAGTCGTTCGGCATGACCGACATGCTCGGCACGCGCGTGAACGGCAAGACGCTCGGGATCGTCGGCTTCGGCCGGATCGGCCGCGCGGTCGCGCAGCGCGCACGCGGCTTCGGGATGAAGATCGTCTATACCGACAGGCGGCCGGCGCCGCCCGAGGTCGAGGCGGGCGCCCGCTATTGCGCGGATCTCGACACGCTGCTGCCGCAGTGCGACATCCTCACGCTGCACGTGCCGGGCGGCGGCACGCCGTTGATGACGCGCCGCGCGTTCGGCCTGATGCGCGACGGTGCGGTGTTCGTCAATGCGGCGCGCGGGAGTCTCGTCGACGAGGATGCGCTTTACGACGCGTTGAAGTCGCAGCGGTTGTTCGGCGCGGGGCTGGACGTCTATCGGAACGAGCCCGATATCGATCCGCGTTTCGCCGCGCTCGACAATGTGTTTCTGTCGCCGCACATGGCCAGCGCGACGATCGAGACGCGCGACCAGATGGGTTTTACCGCGCTCGATAACGTCGCCGCGGTGCTCGACGGAAGGGCGGCGCCGAATGCGGTTTGACGGGGAACGTGAGGGGGTGGGGTGCAGCTCGCGGGGCGCATCCCTGCCCCTGGCATGACGCGTGTCGGGGCTTCCGAGGACCGGCGGCACCCGGCTGTTAGCACGGCGTTACACGTCAGAATCATTTTCCGTCGATGTCCTGGCCCCCCGGGCCGATGTCCGGCCCATGCCGGTAGCGACCGCGCGAGCCGCAGCGCGCGACGCGCGTCCGTGCGACGCCGCACCAACGGATCGCATCGTCCATCGCGACGCTTCCCGCCGGCTTCGTTCCATTGCGCCATCCGGTACGCCGTATCGACGCTGTAACGTTTTTGGCGCGATTTTTCCCGTGCGCGGTGCTTGGCAAGGCCGCCCGCTGTCCCGGCAGCGCGGCGGCGAGACTGGCACGTTGTTAGCTTCACCGGTTGTGGTGGGAACGAGGGTCGCCGCGCATTCGTGATCGTCCGACGAATCGATGCGCATGCGCCGCCGGTGACGCGTCCGAACCGCGGCACGTTCGCTCGCCGCCAGCCGATGGCGCCACACGGCCCACACCGGCCGCACGCACACGATGTGCGGAACGCGCCGGCAGCAATGCGCTGGACATCGGCAGTCATCACACCTCCGCCGGGAGAGCATAATGTTGGCCAACTCAATTCGCACCCTACGAGCCTTTCTCATCGTCTTCACCGTTTGCGTGATGACGTTCGCGCCCGGACGGGCAAACGCCCTGTCGAACCAGTTGCTGTTGCTGCTGCCGGACAACTTCACGCTGCCCGACCCGCGTGTGTCCGCGTGGCTCGATTCCGCGTCGGAGGAAGGGCTGCAGATCTCGCTCATCAGCGACACGCAATTCAAGCAGGGCGGCACGTCGCTGCAGCAGTACCAGGGGCTCATCCTGCCGGACCAGGTGCATACGGTCGCCGACGATACCCTCGTGACCGCCATCCAGAACTATGCGCTCAACGGCGGCCGCGTGATGCTCGTCTATGATTTCGGCGTACTGAACGCGACGGGCTTCTATCCGCCCGGGCAATCGCGCTTCAGCTCGATGGCCGGCGTCAACTACGTGCTCTACGACACGCTCGGCGGCAGCATGATCGGCCTCGGCCCGGTGACAGGGATGGGCAGCACGCTGCGCGCGCTGCAGATTCCGCCCGGGAAGTCCATGGCATGGTCCGGCTCGACGACCGCCGCAACGGCGTTGGCCGCCACCGCATCGACTGCTTCGACCGGCTCGACGACGGATCAGCAGCTCTTCCTGCAGCCCAGCCCGTCGAACGCGGGCGGGCTCGCCGGTTACAACCATCAGGCGTACTTCACGTACAAGATGAATAACGGCCGCATGACCGGCGTGCCGTTGAATCTCGGGCGCGTGTGGAAAGGTGGCAAGGTCAAATCCGGATCATATTCGCCGACCTCGACGAAGCTGTCGGCGGTGAATGGCGCGACGTCGCTCGTGACTGCGTCGCCCGCCACGACGACGGACGTGCTCGAAGGAATTTCCGGCTACGTATACGGCTTCCTCACCTATCCGAGCTACGTCACGCAAGGCACGTATACCGGTACGACGCTGCTGACCTCGCCGAACTTCGGTCTCGTCGCCGGCTATCAGCCGTATGGAAACGGTGGCGTGATGTTCGTCAACCTGCCGCTCGCCTATCTCGACGGACAAACCGACAGCATGCCGATCCACGGCTTCCTGCGTTACTTCACGACGAACATCGTGCCGATGCCGCACCTGTCGCTGCAGCCGCGCGCCCAGGCCGGGATGGTGCTGAACTGGCACTTCTGTGCGGAAGACCAGATCCAGCCGGCGCAGTACCTGAAGAATTACGGTATCTGGAACAGCGGCCCGTATTCCATCGTGGTGACGGCCGGCCCGGACGACGTGACGATCGGCGACGGTCTCGGGATCAACCTGAAGAACAACACGCAGGCGAAGCAACTGATGTCGTTCCTGCTCAAGCGCGGGCACAAGATCGGCAGCCACGGCGGCTGGGCGCACGACTACTGGGGAGCGAACGCCAGCGAAACGAACGCGAGCACGTTCACGCAATATCTGGTGCTGAACCACAATGCCGTCCAGTCGGTCACCGGAAAGCCGGACGTCGAATGGGCAGCGCCGGAAGGCAACACGCCGACGTGGGTAGTGAACTGGCTCGAAGCGAACGGCTATTCGGGCTACTACTTCACCGGCCATACCGGCAATGCGCAAACGCGCGCGTATCGCAACGGGTCGCTGCTGAATCCGGGCGTCTGGGCGTTTCCGGTGATGCCGTTCGGCAAGTACGCGACGTTCGAAGAGTTCCAGGAATTCGCGGTGCCGACCGCAGACGTGCAGAACTGGTATCAGTCGCTGATGGATTTCGTCGTCGCGAACCGCACGAGCCGGCTGATCTACATGCACCCGCTAGGCGCGTCGTGGTATCCGAACGTCGTCACGACGTTTCTCAGCCATGCAGCGTCGCTCGCGGCGACCGGCCAGTTCAAGTGGTTCACGATGGATCAGCTCACGCAGTTCGACCGGCGCCGTCTGCTGGTGAACTGGACGGCGACCGATACCGGCACCGGCTGGACATTCAGCGCGACGCATCCGACGAGCCTGCAGGACATGACCTGGCTGTTGCCGAAGAGCACCTATCAGATGCCGAGCGTGCAAAGCGGCAGCGCGACGGTCGTGATCACCGATGCGAACGACTGGCTGGTCATCGCGGGCACGGGCAAGTCGCTGTCGTTCACGAGCGCGAAGACGCATTGATGCACGTCGGCTTGCTTGCCAACCGGGAAACACCATGAAACGAGCTTCGTTCATGCGTGCGCTGCGCACGCTCGTCTCGGCGAGCGTCGCGCTCACGTTCGGCGTGTCGTTCGCGCAGCACGCGCCGCGGGCGCCGCACGCGTTTGCGCGGCCGCCGCTCCACCTGCACGGGCCCGCGAAACGGAATCCGGTCGGCCTGTCGCCGCAGCGGATCCGCGGTTTCTACGGGTTCGATCAATTGCCGGCGCGCGGCTACGGCGGCGACGATCAGGTCATCGCGATCGTCGATGCGTACGACAACCCGAACGTCGAAGCGGACCTGCGATTGTTCAGCAGCACGTTCGGCCTGTCGCCGTGCGCGTCCCCGCGCTGCTTCACGAAGGTCTACGCGACTCCCGACAAGCGTCCGCCGCCGCCCGACGCGCTGTGGGCGCTCGAGAGCTCGCTCGACGTGCAGTGGGCGCACGCGATCGCACCGAATGCGCGGATCGTGCTGGTCGAAGCCGCATCGAGTTCGCTCGACGACCTGATGAGCGCGATCGCGCTCGCGACGACGCCGGCTCCTGTCGGCCCCGGCGCGAAGGTCGTGTCGATCAGCTGGGGCACCCCCGAATTCCTGGCCGAAACGCAATTCGATGGACAGTTCGCCAGCGCGAACGGCGTGTCGTTCGTCGCCGGGTCTGGTGACGGCGGCAATGGGATCGACTACCCGGCCGCGTCGCCGTATGTGCTGAGCGTCGGCGGTACGTCGATCGCGACCGATGCGAGCGGCGCCTATGCCGGCGAAACGGCGTGGGCGGGCAGCGGCGGCGGACAGAGCGCCATCGAGCCGGAGCCGACGTATCAGTCGAACCTCGGGATACCGTCGGATAGCCTCGGGCTGCGCGGCGTGCCCGACGTCGCCTATCACGCCGACCCGACGTCCGGCTTCGCGGTCTACGATTCGTACGGCTATGCGGGGCAGAGCGGCTGGTTCGTCGTCGGCGGCACGAGCGCGGGCGCACCGCAATGGTCCGCGTTGATCGCGATCGCGAACAGCGTGCGCATCGCGCGCGGCAAGACGGCGTTGAACGCGGTGGGCGCGATCCACACCGTGCTGTACGGGCTCGCGTCGAGCGCCTCCGCGACGAATTTCCGCGACATTGTCAGCGGCTCGAACGGCGTGTGCGGCACGCTTTGCACAGCGACCGCCGGATACGACTACGTCACCGGCCTCGGGCGCCCGATGGCCGCCGATCTGGTCCAGGCGCTGATCGCCGCACCTTGATGCGGATAGGCGCGACGAACGATCGCGCGAATAAGCGGCTTCTCGGCTTGGAGCAGTCATGGGGTATGTGCCCTGTCCCGGTACGAAATCTTGAAGCCCGCATTCCGGCAGCCGGCCGACCAGCCGGCGAGCCTGCCGCATTGTCAATTCAAGCCGTTGCGTTACACGTCACGGCTTGCGCCTGGCATCCGCCGTTGAATGACCTAGAACCGGTCCAATTCACGCGTCGTCATCGCAATTCGTTCCGTTGCAGTCGTCGCAATCTCCGGCCGTGGACACCCCGCGACCCTATCGCTTGCTCGGCGCGAAAGCGGATATTCCTATAAAACTACGACGCCGCTTCCGGTTTTCGGTTTGATTTATATAAAGACGATAGGGCATACTGCGGAAATCGATCGCTATCGATTGTCGTCAATGTCGCGAATATAATACCGACGGTGTAGTCGACGGCCTTTCGCGACGACACAAAGGGCTGTTGAGCCACTTCCCACATTTCAAGGAATCCTTTCATATCCATGGCTACCTACCTCGAACTCAAAGCACAGGCAGAAGCGCTGGCACAGAAAGCGGAAGCAGCGCGACTCGCCGAACTGGAAAGCCTTATCGCGACGATGCGTGAGCAGATTGCCGAATATGGCATCACGCCCGACCAGCTTTTCGGGCGACGTCGTGCCGCTTCGTCGGGCGCCACCCGCGCACCGGTCGCACCGAAGTATCGCGATCCGAAAACGGGCGCGACGTGGAGCGGGCGCGGCAAGCCGCCGCATTGGATTGCAGGCGCAAAGAACCGTGACCGGTTTTTGATCGAGCAGTGAAGGGAGTCGACGGTTGAGTCCGATGCCGTCAACGCTACCCGATGGAAAATACCGGGCGACGTGCCGCGAGCGGACGATCTTTGCGGCCAGGGCGATGGGACACGGCGACGTATTTCCGGACGCCGAGTTGATCGTCGAGAATGGATGGGCCACCTTCACCCGGAACGCCGCTGAAGTGTGGAATTGCAGTGCGCGCTATGCCGCCGCGCACTTCGACATTCAATCCGCCTAGGAAGCGCCGTAGATGAGCGAGCTTGTTCAGATTGCGCCGGGTATTGTGTTCTCCTCCGATGTGCTTGGCATCGCGTGGGCGCGCAAGTATCAGCCGGGCAGTGGGAATGCGGCGCGCAATGGAAACATGCCGTCCGCGGACCGCCCGGGCCCACCGGCACAGGAAAGCGAACACGACGCTCGCGCGAGCGCGTCGGGCCAATTGTCGTTGTTGTAGAGAGAGCGGCAGGATGACTGGCATCCTGCGACTGTCGGCTGTCGGCCTTCACATTGCCGCCAACATCACTGTTCCAGCACGGCCTGTGGCGTATTGCGGAAGCTGATAGCCATACGGTTGTAGGTGTTCATCAGGCTGACTGCAATCGTGAGGTCGACGATCTCGCGTTCATCGAATACGGCGCGCGCCGCCTCGTAGGCGTCGTCCGGTACGCCGGTCGCCGCGACCAGCGTGACCGACTCGGCCCATGCCAGCGCGGCACGCTCGCGTTCGTCAAATAGATTGCCAGCTTCCCGCCACGCCTGCACCAGCGCCAGCTTTTCAACCTTCACACCTTTCTTCAGCAGGTCGCGCGTATGCATGTCGAGGCAGTACGCGCAGTTATTGATCTGCGACACGCGAAGGTAGACGAGGTCGACGAGAACCGGCGACAGCCCGCTCTGCATGACATAACCATACACGCCACCGAGGGCCTTCACGCCCGCGGGCGCAATCTGGTTGTAATCGAGACGCTTGCTCATGACGTAACTCCTTGATGCAGGGGATTTACTTGGCCGGGGTGGTGAGGACCGTGTCGTTGCTGTCCGCGACGAATACCGCGAGCAACCTGGCGGGCCGCGATTCGCTCGCATTGCGGCTCACGCGATGAACGGCGCCGGGCTCCTCGAAGAAGCTTTCTCCGGCGTGATAGACGCGCTTCGGGCCGTCGTTCACCTGAGACTCGATGTCGCCCGACACGACGTACGCATAGATGAAAGCCGAGCCTGCATGCCGGTGAGCCGGCGACGCCGCGCCCGGTGCGTAGTCGACGACGACGGCGGTCAGCGACTTGCCGGGAATGTTGGGAATCGCATGCTGGAAGTTCGGCGTGACGGTTTCACCGGCGCCGTGTGCCGCGGCCGGCACCGCGATGCACAAGGCGATGCTGGCGCAGGCGGCAGCTGCAATGGATTGAAGGTTCATGGTCGTCTGGCTCGTTGATGTTCGCCCATTGTCGTGTTGGAAGCGGACACCGGAAAGCACCAGGAATGAACATTTTCGTTGTACCAAGACGCGATGGCGGCGCCGCGCTTGCCGGCCTGTCAGGAGCTCGCGCGAACGAGCTCCAGCAGGCGGGAACAGTCGGTGGCGAGCGTGCGCTCGGTCAGGTTCGTCACGCCGAGCAGCAAGCCCTGTTGCCGCGGCGTGCCCGTGTACCACGGCGAAAGCGGGACCGGGGCCAGCCCGAACGCGCGCGCCCGCAACGCGATATCGACATCCGACACCTGCGCGGGCAGCGTCGTCACGACGGCCATGCCGGCAGTGGCCCGGATCTGGATCGCGTTCGAGCCCAGTTCATTCAGACAACGAAGCAGGGTCTCCCGATGCGATGCGTAGAGACGTTTCATACGACGTAAATGGCGCAGATAGTGCCCGTCGTGCATGAACTCGGTGACGGCATGCTGGATGCACGCCGCCGGCGCGGGCGCGAGGCACGCCGCGATATCGGCGAAGCGGCGCGTCATGTCCGGCGGCACCACGAGAAAGCCGAGACGCAGCGCCGGGCTGATCGTCTTGCTGAAACTGCCGACGTGCAGAACCCGTCCCTCCTGATCGATCGACGCAAGCGCGGGCGCTGCCCGACCGGTCAGCTGCAGCTCGCTCAGGTAGTCGTCTTCGATGATCCGCGCATCGTTCTGTCGGGCCCAGGCGAGCAGTGCAATCCGCCGAGGGAGCGACATCGTCATCCCGAGCGGCGCCTGCTGGCCGGGCGTGACCACGGCAAGCGCCGCTTCCTTCGCCTGCCGGATGCCTGCATCCACATCGAGGCCGTCGCCGTCCACCGGCACGGCCGTCACGGTCATGCCAGCCAGCCCGAGCGCGGTACGCGTGAGCGGAAAGCCGGGGTCTTCGATCCACGCTTGCCGGCCTTCCATTCCGAGCCCGCGAATCGCGAGGCTCAGTGCGCCTGAGAAACCGGCCGTGACGAAGACCTGCGAGGGACTGCAACGAAGACCGCGGGCGACACCCAGATAGGCGGCGATTTCCCTGCGCAAGTCCGGTTCGCCGCGCGGATCGGGGTAGCCGACCGGCGCTGCGGAGGCCCGGCGCGCCGCACGCGCGAGGATGCGCGACCACAGCTTGAACGGAAACGCGTCCTGTGACGGCACGCCCATTTGAAACGCGCGAGGCGCCGCGCCGAACGCGTCGAACAGATCCGGCAGGGGCGGCGCTTCCGGCGACCAGGCGGCCGCGATCGGCACGGCGGGACGCTCCGTGACCCGCGTGCCGGCCGCCCCGAGACCGATCGCGAATTGCTCGTCGATCAGACGCTCGTAAGCGGCGCGTACGGTGCCCCGCGATACGCCGAGCTGGGCGGCCAGATCCGACCAGGAAGGCAGCCGCGCGCCCGAAGCAAGCTTGCCGGACTCGATCGCGTCGCGGATCGCGCTGTAGATCTGCGCGGACAGCGACGTGCGTCTGGAGTGATCCAGGCCAATGGAAAGCGTCGTCATGTGTCGATGGTGCATTCGAATGTGTCGATCTTGGGACTGTTTCATGCCCCGAGAGAAGCGTAGCTTTTCTCCGTGGACGCAGCCAATCGGTCCCGGCCCGAATCCTACGCGATGGGCACGCGAGCCACACGAAATCGGGCGAACAGATGAAGGAAGATACCGTGCAGACGAATGAATCGATCAACGCCGTGATCCCGGACAGCCAGCTGGCGCGCGAGGTCACGCAACTCGTTCGCGATACCGAGGGCGATTTGCTGTTCAACCACTCGACTCGCGTCTACCTGTGGGGTGCGCTGCTCGGCGCCCGAAACAACATCGCCTTCGATCGCGAGTTGCTCTACGTTGCGTCCATGTTTCATGACATCGGGTTGACGTCGCTTTATCACGAAAGCCAGCTTCGCTTCGAAGTGGACGGCGCCAATGCGGCGCGCGATTTCCTGCGAAGCCATCGCATCAGCGAGGCAGACATCGAAAAGGTGTGGACCGCTGTGGCTCTCCACACGACGCCTGGCATTCCGGAGCACATGCATGGAGAAATCGCGCTGGTACAGGCGGGCGCGGGGATGGACGTGGCAGGGCGCGGCTTCGAGCAGTTCACCGACGAACAACGCGCCGCGGTGGTCGACGCCTATCCGCGCGGCGCCGACTTTGCCAACAAGATGATCGATGCGTTCTACGGCGGCATGAACCATCGCCCGGGCACGACGTTCGGCACCTTCAACGATGACTTCCTCGCGCACAAGGATCCGGGATTCGTCCGAGTCGATCTGTGCAGCGTCATGTTGAATTCGAGCTGGGGCTGAGGTGGCTTCGCTTTGCGTACGGACTCATCGGTGCGACCGAGCGCCCGCTGAGATTTGGCCCGGATAATGGTCGGAAGAAAGTGTGTCGGGCCCGACGCGCACGGGCGCCGGCGCAACAATGCGGGCAAAAAAACGGCCCGCCATCCCCTTGAAATTTTCCGCAGAATACCTATCTTAAGTTTCGCTCAGGCAGACGCGCGGGCCGCTTCACTCCGCGCGCTGCGTGTTTCGATTTGTTTGCCAGCAGTGCGGCAGGCGAACTGGAGCGCGTAGGCCCGTTCGCCTCCATGCTGCATCGAGGAGGATGTGATCATGAGCGATCTCTACTTCGGAACCGACCTCTTCAGCGAGTTCGACCGCCTGCAGCAGCAGATGGCGCAACTCTTCGGCGGTTTCCCGTCCAGCATCCGCGCGAGCCGTTTCGGCACGTTCCCGCAGGTCAATATCGGCGCGACAGACGATTCGATCGAGATCGTCGCGTTCGCGCCCGGCGTCGAGGCCGGCGCGTTCGACGTGTCGATCGACAAGGGGCTGCTGACCATCAGCGGCGAGCGCAAATCGTCCCAGCCCGACACGGACAGCGAGCGGCGCACCTATGCGCAGGAGCGCTTTAGCGGGATGTTCCGCCGCGTCATCGAGCTGCCCGAAACCGCTGATCCCGACAAGGTTCAGGCGCGCTACGAAAACGGCTGTCTGTCGATCAGCATCGGCAAGCGCGAATCGTCCAAGCCGCGCGCCATCACCGTCCAGTAATACGAGGAGCCGATCATGAAAGACACTACCCAGCTGGCGGAACGGGATTCGTCTGCCGTCGCCCGCCGCGGCACCGAACAGCCCGCGCGCCGCGTGACACTCGTGCCGGCCGTCGACGTCTACGAGGACAGCCAGGGCGTCACGCTGTGGGCCGATTTGCCCGGCGTCACGAAGGACAAGCTCGACGTCAAGGTTCACGACAGCAGCCTGCTGATCGAGGCCGAGGCAATGGTGCCGACGCCGCAAAACCTGCGGGTGCAGCATGCCGAGGTCCGTGAGCCGCATTTCGCTCGCACGTTCACGCTGTCGGCCGACTTCGATACGTCCAGGATCGAGGCGAGCCTCCAGGATGGCGTGCTGAAGCTGACGATCCCGCGCCGCGACGAAGCGCGTCCACGGCGCATCGAAATCAAGACGAGCTGATGCGTCGGCTGCCGCGGTGCAGCACGGGGTGCCTCGGTCGGTACCCGCTGCGCTGCCCCGCGGCTCAAACCAGATTGAAGCTGAATCGGAGCACGCCATGAACACCGATCCGAAAAAGTGGAACCCCTTCAAGTTTCTTCGCGGCGCTGCCCGCAAGTCCGATGCGGAAGGCCCGGAAAACGCGTCGGCCAGCGAGCAATGGCGCGCGTCGTGGCCCGACATTTCACGCCTGTTCTCGCGCGAATCATGGGGTGCGATGGAGGACTTCTTTCATGACCCGTTTGCCGGCCGCGGCGCGCTCGAGCGCTGGTTCGGCGACTTCAGTTCATCGCGTTTCCAGCCACGCATCGACGTCGTCGACGAAGGGCCGGTGCTGCGCGTGACCGCCGAACTGCCCGGCATGGAGCGCGACGATCTGAAGGTGAGCGTCGAGGATGGGGCAATCGTGCTGCGCGGCGAGAAAAAGCAGGACGTGCACAGCGAGGAAAACGGCTGCTACCGGCTGGAGCGCGCGCATGGAAGCTTCACGCGCACGATTCCGATGCCGGAAAACGCCGACCCCGAGCACACGTTGGCAAAGTTCGACAACGGCGTCCTCACGTTGACCGTGCCGAAATCGGAGCCGGCCAAATTCACGAGCCGCACGATCGATATCGGCTGATGTAACGCACCGCGCGTCGGAACCGACGCGCCCGGTTCACTCGTCCGCCATCAGATGACGAATCACGAGTGCCGGATCGGCGATATCCAGAATCAGTCGGCGCAGGATGCGCCGGCGCATGTGTTCCTCGTAGAGTATCCAGGGCGCGCCCTTCTCGCTGAGATAACGGGTGATCGCGTCCTGGTGATCGGCATTTGCGGGCAGATCCAGGCGGACCGCCAGCAGTCCAGCCACGACGTCGTCGATATCGACGTCCAGCGGTTTCGAATCGATGTTCAGCTTCAGTTTCATGGCCGCTCCACAACAAAAAGCGGCGCCGCATGACGGGAACGACTTGCGGCGCCGAACGCATTGCGCCGGCCGCGACTGTTAGCCGGCGCGTGCAAGACCCGCAGGTCAGTACTCGAGCTCCGGCGCGGGCGCCTGCGCAGGCTTTTCGTCCTTCGGCGCATCGGCAACCGTTGCATCGGTCGTCAGAATCAGCCCGGCAATCGATGCGGCGTTCTGCAGTGCCGTACGCGTGACCTTGGTCGGATCGACGACGCCGGCCTCGACCAGATCGCCATACTCGCCGGTGGCCGCGTTGTAGCCGAAGTTGCCCTTGCCTTCGAGCACCTTCGCGATGACGACGGAAGGCTCGTCCCCGGCATTCGACGCGATCACGCGCAGCGGTGCCTCGAGCGCGCGCAGCACGATCTGGATACCGGCGTCCTGATCGCTGTTGGCGCCTTTCAGGCTCGTCGCCGTCGAACGCGCGCGCAGGAGCGCTACGCCACCACCCGGCACGATGCCTTCCTCGACCGCCGCGCGCGTGGCGTGCAGCGCATCGTCGACGCGGTCCTTTTTCTCCTTCATCTCGACTTCGGTGGCAGCGCCTACCTTGATGACGGCCACACCGCCGGCGAGCTTCGCCACGCGTTCCTGCAGCTTCTCGCGATCGTAGTCGCTCGTGGTTTCCTCGATCTGCGTACGGATCGACTTCACGCGCGCCTCGATGCGCTCCTGGTCGCCCGCGCCGTCGATGATGATCGTGTCTTCCTTGCGGACCTCGACGCGTTTCGCGCTGCCGAGATCCTCGAGCGACGCCTTCTGCAGTTGCTTTCCGGTTTCTTCCGAGATGACGGTCGCGCCGGTGAGGATCGCGATGTCCTCCAGCATGGCCTTGCGCCGGTCGCCGAAACCGGGCGCCTTGACGGCCGCGACCTTCAGGATGCCCCGCATCGCGTTGACCACGAGCGTGGCCAGCGCTTCGCCGTCGATATCTTCCGCGACGATCAGCAGCGGCTTGCCTGCCTTCGAGGTGGCCTCGAGAACCGGCAGCAGATCCCGGATGTTCGAAATCTTTTTGTCGTGCAACAGGATCAGCGCGTCGTCCAGATACGCGGCCTGCTTTTCCGGATCGTTGATGAAGTACGGGCTGACGTAGCCGCGGTCGAACTGCATCCCTTCGACCACATCCAGCTCGTTCTCGAGCGACTTGCCGTCCTCGACCGTGATGACGCCTTCCTTGCCGACCTTCTCCATCGCGTCGGCGATGATCTTGCCGATCGCCTCATCGGCGTTCGCCGAGATCGAACCCACCTGCGCGATCTCGCGGTTCGTGGAAATCGGCTTCGACAGTTTGCGCAGCTCGTCGAGCACGGCGGCCACGGCCTTGTCGATGCCGCGCTTGAGGTCCATCGGATTCATGCCGGCGGCGACGTGTTTCATGCCTTCCTGCACGATCGCCTGCGCGAGCACGGTGGCCGTGGTCGTGCCGTCGCCGGCCACATCGGCCGTCTTCGATGCGACCTGCTTGACGATCTGCGCGCCCATGTTTTCGAAGCGGTCCTTCAGCTCGATTTCCTTCGCGACCGACACGCCGTCCTTCGTGATGGTGGGGGCGCCGAAGCTGCGCTCGATCACCACGTTGCGGCCTTTCGGCCCGAGCGTCACTTTCACCGCATCGGCGAGCACGTTCACGCCCTTGACGATGCGGGCGCGGGCGCTGTCATGGAATTTGACGTCTTTTGCACTCATGTTGTTGCTCCGGATAGTAGTCGTTGACTCAACGCGGCGCGAACGGCCCGTCGGGCGTTCGCGACCAGCTCAGGATCTCAGGCGGCCTTGCGGGACGCGCCGGTATCGGACTCGAGGACGCCCATCACGTCTTCCTCGCGCATGACGAGGAGTTCGTCGCCATCGACCTTGACGGTCTGGCCTGCGTATTTGCCGAAGAGAACCTGGTCACCGACTTTCACCTGGAGCGCGCGCAGCGTTCCATCCTGCAGCAGCCGGCCGCTGCCGACCGCGACGACTTCACCCTGCTCGGGCTTTTCCGCGGCCGAGTCGGGAATCACGATGCCCGAGGCCGTCGTCCGCTGCGTCTCGATTCGCTTGACGATAACCCGGTCGTAGAGGGGACGAATCTGCATTCTCATCTCCTGAGCGATTGAAGGTTCACGAAAAAGGAATCCGGTTGCCGGGCGTCCTCACACGTAAGAGTCGCCGCCGGGCAGCCGCACCACTGTCTGGCGGATAGCGAAATAGAGGCGCCCATCGCGCCCTTCAAGAGGCGTCAAAACGCCTCTTTGTAACAAATTGTTTCATCGTGGCAGCAGGATGCGATGGACCGTACCGAGGCGGTAAACCGTGCGGCCGCGCCCATTCGCGCGACGCGGCACAGGCGGCACAGGACACGGTGGCTCCCGTCCGCCATCGGCGTCGAGCGTGTCGTCCGGCTCGTCGAGCGTGCGCCACACGCCTCCCTTGACGGGCCGGAACAGCCAGCGCACGTAGCCTCGGCGTGCGGCAAGCTGCATCAGCTGGTCGCGATCGGTTTCGTCAACGAGAAGCTGCGAGGGGTCGGCCGCGTTCTCGCCATAGTCGCCGAACGCCTGACGGCACGCGAGCGCCTCGGCAGCGCTCGCGCCGATCACGTTGCAGCCGCGCCGCTCGATGCGCTCCACGTCCCATGCGCCGGATTGCCACGCGGCATCGAGCAGCATGGCTTCGACGGTCTCGAAGCTATGCCAGGGTGCATCGATCTGGAAAGCCGAGCCCGGAACCGGCCGCGGCGGAATCTCGACGCCGGGCAGCACGAGCGGTGTCGCGCGCCGGAATCCATGCCAGTGGAGTATCGCGAAGAGCGGGGTATTGACCTGTGCGGCCGCCGTGACCGTGACGGCAAAGAGCGGCATGCGCACGCTGTCCATCTGTTCCCGAAGCATATCGAAAAGGACCATGAAGCCTCCCGGATGACATGTTGCAGGGCCTCTTGAAATTTCCGTTGCTTGCGCTATTTTATGCATCGCTCAGGCAGTCGCGATAAGCGCTGCGTGTTTCGATTTGTTTGTCGGCGGAGCTTTTCCACGGACGGGCGAACTGGAGCGCGTGGTCCGGTTCGTTCTTCGTGAGAGGCCCCGGTTTCGAGGAGCCAGTCATGAGCGATCTTTTCTTCAGCACGAATCTGCTGGGCGAATTCGACCGCCTGCACCGGCAGATGACCAGCGTCCTTGCTGGCTTTCCCGCATGCCTGCGCGCGATGCGCAACGAAGTCTTTTCTCCACATCGGCCGCACCGACGACAGCGTCGAGATCACCGCGATCGCTGGCGGCGCTCGACCGGCAGCGACCGATGGATCGCTTGAGCAGGGGTGCTGACGATCAGCGACGTGTGCAAACCGCCAACGCGCGCGACCCGGCACCATTGGCGCCGGCTGTCTCGACGACACCGGCTCGCCGGCGCGCTTCCTCGCGCGAGTACGCCGCGGCGCATGGCGGCGGCGCCGTTCCATACGGCCTGCACGACGCGTCGCTTTTCTGCACCGTGCCCCTGCATTGGGACGATGTCTTATGGGAGACCAAAATGCTCAGCCCGCACGAATTTGCGACCTTGATGCTGGTTCGCCAGGCGCCGGACCAGATCGATATGAATCGCGCCGAGCTCGACGCACTGTTGGAGCGCCAACTGGTGATGCTCGAACATTGCGCCGCAGGCGCACGCCGCGCATACCTGACCGAGAAGGGCAAAACGTTCCTCGATGCGCTGCACCCGAGCGATACACCACGCCGCAGCCGGCAGACCGCTGACAACGGCGGATGATGAAGCAGGGAGGCGGCTACTGGACGCGCTGAGTGATTGACTGCGCGATCTCAACGACAAGCTTTTCGTCGCGCGTCGGGCTAGCGGCAGCCGACATCGTGTGGCCCGCGCCCAGGCGATGCAATGCAGGAGGTGTCGTATGCAAACGGACAACGTCATCGAGTATCACGGCTGCGAGGTCCGGCCGGTGGTAACCGCCACCGGCGGTGGCCGCTACGCAGCATCGGCCATCGTCACCGACCGCGCCGGCGAAACACGCACGCTCGGCGTCGATGGGGACTTCGCCGATGCGCAGGAGGCGCGCAATGAAGCACTGGAACTCGCCGTCGCATGGATCCAGCAGCGCTCGGTCGTGTCGGACCGGTATGTCAGACGTACCTAGCGTGCCGGTTGGAAACGGGGCTCGCGAGACATTCCATGCATGAACGTGCGCACGAACCACGATATCGAGCCGATGCAGTCGCGCATATAAGCCGAATGTGCTCACCGGGTACGAATCGCCGATGAAACGACCGGAAAGGAGGGGTTTATAGGCGAATACGACTGGATGTTGACGAGCATACTTGAGATCCCAATGACTAAACCGGGCTCGTCCATGGTGACCCTGAATATGCAAGCGATTGCGTGCGGCAAGACGATTCACGTTGTGCTGATGGCTGATGCCGGGAGTGCCAACGTTTTCGTGATGGACAACGAGAACGGCTCCCGTCAATCGCAGAGCATGAAGGTTCGCCAATACCTCGACGCGGGCATGACCGACGCGAGTGTTGCCCGCCATGTGATCAGTGTTGTCGTGGCGGCGATCGAACGTCGTGGTCACCGATGGGCACACTGAACTTCTGCTTGCTCGTTGAGGTTGATCACGGCTCACGGCAACCGGCCACGGAGGGGGGCAAATGCTCATCAATTCGACGCGGTTCCGAATCGATCCGACGCCGCGCAGGGCTGACGGAGAATTCATCGCGCACGTGAGGATCATCACGATTCTGGAGGACGGCGACGAGAGAGAAGTGCACGTCAGCGGCGACCTGGCCGGCTTCGATGTGCGTGATGACGCAGTTGCGTATGCGACGAAGTGGGCGGAGGAATGGCTGGCCGCTCAATTTGGCTGAACTTGAGGAACGGTAACGCCGCTTCTGCGGCCATCGCGGCGCGCTACATTCACGGCCGCTTCATCTCCTCGCTTTCCATCACTGCCTGTCGCTCTTCGCTTGCGGAAACGGATTCCATCGCATCGTCGACCGACGCCAATGCATACTCGCAGGCCAATTTCGTTTCTTCGATGTCGGCCTCCGGCTCTTCGTCGTCGTTCGGAGGCGGATCGAGCATGTCCCGAAGCATCGTCGCCAGCTCCGGCGTGTCCCATGGTTCGCCTTTTTGACTTTTCCGCTTGATGTAATGACGAATTTCCGCGTCTTGTTCGAGTGTGAGCGGCAGGTGCCGAAACGTGCTGTTCGGGTTGGCGTCAATCATGATGTTGCTCCCGGGTCATGCAGGGTGGATGCCGCGACTATCGAGGGCCCGCACGCGCGCGGCAAACTTCTATTTGCGGAAGCTCGCATCCTGGATTCGCTGGAGGCGAGCAAAAAGCTCATCCATCTGCAGTTCGAGCACCTTGTTGCGCTCGAATCGCAAGCGGAGCTTGTTGAGCTTGACTCGCCAGTACGCGGGATCATTGACGGACGATCGGTTGACGAACGCATGTTGCGTCTTCTCGAGCAATCCGATCGATCGCCTGATATTGGCCAGCTCGTGCTCCACATCGCAGTACCAGCTCATGATTGCCACCTTCCATTCGGGATTTGAAATTATTGTTCGCTGAGCTGCGAAAACTCGTCACGAACTGATGGCGCTCGTGGCGACGAACCGTGAGGATGAGCCCGTTCTTTCCGGATCGCCAACACGTGGCGGGGTGACGCGAAAGGGGCAACGACACGTGCGAGAGAGGGGCGGGGGCGGGGTGAGCAGTCAAGCCGCTTACGTGCACTCGGGCAAATTCATCATACGCGCATCCAACCTCGCGCGCGGGTCTTATTTTTGTCGCTGTGAAGCTGCGTTCGGCGAGAAATTGGGCTCGACGGGTATCGAGACGAGGCGTGACGTGCTTGAGTGGAATCGGAGTGCGTGACTGTCGGCGCGTTCGTGTCGATCATTGCGATCGTGGCGGCCACATGGTGCTGCGCGCGCTCGCTGTAGGGGGCAAGCGTGTCATACCGCATGGCGCGGTTCGATTCAGCCCGACGCGCGGTTCCAATTCGACGCATGTGTATCCGAAAGCGTGCGCTGGATATCCGGACCCGGCTCCGGACCAGCAGCAACGCTCCCGTCGGCTTCCGTTTCGACCATCTTTTATGCGTCTTTCAGCCAGGGCATTTCCACGGGTGACACGACCAGTTGCCGGAATTCGCGTTTCAGATCGAAGATGAATCCGACCAGGATCATGGAGTCTGCGTAAGGAATCGGAAAGACATGCGGATTTTCCGGAGTACGCAGGGGGCGCTCGGGTGTGTCCGCTGTCGCCGCGGCGTTCTCGCGAACGCTTTCCAGTTCGTCGGCCATGGCCGGGCCACTGACTTTCAGCACACGGCTACGCAAGTCGCTAAAGGGCTCGATGCGCGCGGCGTCTTCGTGGTATTCGGGCACTTCGTAAATGAACCAGGACATTTTCGTCTCCCATGAGAAGGGGCGCTATTCTAACGCTGCGCGAGGAGCCACCGAAAATCGCCCATGTTGTGCGGGGGCGCGGTCGCTGCGAGCCAGCTACCAGCGGCGATTTCTGACGAGGCGGGCCGCCGCTGCGGAAGCGTTCTGTTGGTTGACCCAATCATCAGTCGTCAGTGTTCTCGTCCGGAGCGGGCGTCGCAACCATGGTTTCGCGTTTTTCCGCCCATTTCGGCATCGCGTCCAAAGCAGGACACAAAGCCTGCCCCCAATCCGTCAGACGGCACTCGACTTTCGGCGGCACGTGCGGATACAGCTTTCGCGACACGATTCCATCGGATTCCAGTTGCCGGAGTTGTTGGGCCAGCATCTTCTGAGAAATCCCGGGGATCAATTTCTCGAGGTGGCGAACCACATTGCATTCCTGGCTTCCCCGCGCGCAGCAACGATCACCGGAACGGAGTATGTGATTGATGGGGGCACGATTCCTACTGCATAGGCATTCGGAAATATGAAGCGGCAAGGTGGAATCGCGTCGCGCGGCGTCTTGCGCGCGTGCGCCAGCGCAAACAGGCGCGCCGACGGAAGGTGTGCCGCCTCCTCTGATCTGCGAGCCTATCCAGCCTGTTGGCTCGCCATGCCTTCCATCCATTGCTCGAACGCGGACACCGCGGCATCGTCGGCCCGATCGGCGTTCGTCACCAGCGTGTAGTCGTCGGCGCGCCATACAGGCGATGCGATGGGGCACACGAGGCGTCCTTCGGCGAGATCGCGCCCGATCAGCGGCAGCGACGCCAGCGCCACGCCCAGCCCCTCGATGGCCGCACCCAGTTGAAGATTCACATGATCGAATTCGACATGACGCGCTGCGCGCAGATCGGCAGCGCCCGCTTCCCGCAACCAGTGCGACCACGCGGAGCGCGTCGTGGCCGAATGCAGCAGCGTGTGATGGCGCAGGTCGGCCACGCTCTGTATCGGACGCTGGCGCAGCAACGCGGGGTTGCAGGCCGGCACGCGCAGGTCGGGCATCAACGGTCGCGATACGACGCCCGCACCCTGTTCCGGACCGGAGCGTACACCGATATCGAAAGCGTCGGCGACATAGCGCAGCTTGCGCGATGTCGTCGACACCCTGACGTCGATGTCGGGATACCGCGAATGGAAATCGGCAAGCCGTGGCAGCAGCCAGCAAAACGCGAAGCTCATCGGCACATTCACCCTCACGACGCCCGATATCCGGTGCGTGAGGGTATTGTGGCGCAGCCGCACCACCGCGGTACCGAGGTGTTCGAACGCGTGGCTGACGTCGTTCAGCAATACGGCCCCTTCGTCGGTCAGCACGACGCCGCGCGGACGACGATCGAACAACGGCAGGCCGAACCAGTCCTCCAGCAGCCGGATCTGTTTTCCGACGGCCCAATGGGTGACATGCAGTTCCGCCGCCGCGCCCGCGAAGCTGCCGTGTCGTGCGACCGCATCGAAAGCGCGCAGCGCATTGAGCGGCGGCAACTCGTCCCGATTCTTCGCAGCACCTCGGCTTTCGCTCATGACGTACGTGACTTTTTCTCTCCGTTGACGCGATTTTAGCTCAATTGAAATGGCTGATACCTCGGCCATAAAATTGACGCGTCGAGCCTGAAGAACACACCACGAGCGGCTCCTATCAGCCACTCGTACAGAGAGAATGTCGATGCGTTTGCCGGTTTTTTCTCCTCCCGTCACGCGGGACGCTGTGCCATCACGACCGCGCGTGCTATGGCTATCCTGCATTGCACACGCAATCCACGACGGCTATACGGACATGATCTATGCGCTGCTGCCCGTATGGCAGTCCGAGTTCGGACTCGACTTCGCGGCCCTGGCTATCCTGCGCGGCCTCTATGCCGGCACGATGGCGGCGCTGCAGTTGCCGGCAGGACGTCTCGCGCAACGCCTCGGCAGTCGCGCCGTCCTCGCGATCGGCACGCTGCTCGCCGCACTGGGCTATGCAATCGCCGGCATGTCGGGTGGCCTGCTCGGTTTGTGCGTGGCGCTGGCGATATCGGGCGGTGGATCCAGCACGCAACATCCGATCGCATCGGGCGCCATCTCCCGCACCTATGGGCGTGACGCGAGAGGCCCGCTGAGCCTCTACAACTTTTCCGGCGATCTGGGGAAATCCGCGCTACCGGCAGCCATTTCGCTGCTCGTGACCATGATGCCGTGGCGGCACGCGCTATGGGTCGTCGCCGGATTGGGCTGCGTCGCTGCAGCCGGCATCGCGGTCTGGTTTCCCGCCGTGCCACGTGGCGCCGGAAAGACGGCGGCAAAAGAGCAAGCGTCCGCTCAACGCGGGGGCACCGAGGGGCGCGGATTCAACGCGCTGTTTTCCATTGGCGTGCTCGATACGGCCGTACGCATGGGACTGCTTACCTTTCTGCCTTTCCTGCTCGACGCAAAAGGTATCTCGCCTCAACTGCTGGGAACGGCCCTTGCGCTTGTTTTCATTGGCGGGGCGGCCGGCAAATTCTTTTGTGGCTGGCTTGGCGCGCGTATGGGTGTGGTGAGTACGGTGCTACTCACGGAAGGCGGTACAGCCGCGTGCATTATCGGCGTGATGTATCTGCCGTTGGCGCTTACCATGGTGCTGCTGCCGATTCTGGGCATGATGCTCAACGGCACGTCGTCCGTGCTGTACGGAACGGTTCCGGAGATGTCCCCGCCCGAGCGCACGGAGCGCGCATTCGCGATTTTCTACACGGGAACGATCGCATCGGGCGCGATATCGCCTGTCCTTTATGGTTTCCTCGGCGACAGGATCGGTGTGCAGGCCGCCACGTATGCCACCGCGTTCACCGCTCTGGCAATTTTTCCGATTGCGCTCGCACTGCGCCCGCATCTCGGAGATCACTCTACAGGATGAACACCATGACGAAATCTGACTACCCGACCGTCGCCGTTGTCGGTCCGGGCGCAATCGGAACGACCGTCGCCGCGGCCCTTCATGACGCTGGCCGCACGCCGTTGATATGTGGCCGCTCGGCGCACGAGCGGTTGACGCTGCGCTTCGATGGCGGCGAGATCGTCGTGCCCGGGCCCGTGCGGACCGATCCGCAAGCGGTCAAGGAAAGGTTCGATCTCGTATTCGTTGCGGTCAAGTCCACGCAAGTGGCGAGCGCGGCCCCCTGGATCCCGGCGCTATGCGATGCGAATACGGTTGTCTGCGTGCTGCAAAATGGCGTCGAGCAAACAGGCGCCTTCGCGCCATATGCAGCCGGGGCGGCGATCGTGCCGTCGGTCGTGTGGTTTCCGGCGCAACGCGAATCGGATGCGTCGGTGTGGCTGCGCGGCAAACCGCGGCTCACTGTGCCCGATACGCCGGCGAGCAACGTGGTCGTCTCGGCATTGCGCGGCACGCGATGCCCGGTCGAGGTGGCGGACGATTTCGTCTCGCTCGCATGGCGAAAGCTTTTGCAGAACGCGGTGGCGGGACTCATGGTGCTGACTGGCCGCCGCGCCGGCATGTTCACGCGAAGCGACATCACCGAACTGTCGCTCGCCTACTTGCGGGAATGTCTCGAAGTCGCCCGTGCGGAGGGCGCGAAGCTGGGCGATGAAGTGCCGCGGGAGATCGTCGACGGATTCCATCGCTTCCCGCCCGATTTGGGGACGTCCATTCTTGCCGATCGGCAGGGCAACCGCCCCCTCGAATGGGACTGCCGGAATGGCGTGGTGCAGCGATGCGGACGAGCTCACGGAATTCCGACGCCGATCAGCGATCTGGTCGTGCCGCTTCTCGCGGCCGCCAGCGACGGCCCGGGCTAGTAGCAAGGAGCCCGGTAGCCAACCCGACTTGCGTGAGCCGCCGCCGGTCACTCGAACTTGCCGAAATCTGTTTCTGCCTTGACGAGTTTTCCTGTCAACAGGAGTGCCCGTTCGATGTCCGCGACTATGGACGCGTTGTTGATTGAGGCGGTCACGAAGAGTCCCCAGATATCGTCGCCTATTTCATAGTAGCCGCGAGCATATTCCCAATGGCTGAAATAGCGATCCTGAGATTGGGTGATCGGCGATCACCGGCTTTCCACCGAAAATCCGAAAAACCGTAACCACGGAGCAGCGGCACAAATCCCGAGCCGCATAAAACCGTCACGCCTGAACGCCAATTATCTCGCAGTCGCCAGAAACCAACATATCAGTTTGGAGCGAGGCATTTTTGTATGCGCGCGCAATCATCAAGTGTTTCTGGCCCACAGCAAGACCACTATTGGCGCAGCGACGTGCTGGCTGCGGGCGCCACGTCGTGCATGGCTGATTTCGCCGTACTTGATCGCGACGGTGCCGTTTCGGGTTATTACCGCTGGGAGACGTCGATCGAGATCGGCGGCGGCAAGCAGGCTGCCACGCGGCCCGACCCCAACTAGCCGGATTTCGAGCCGTCGCCTCACCGCGGCGGCAATTTCCATCTGCCGCCCGATACCGACGTCAGCTCGCTCGGAGATCGGAGATCGGCGCAGCACTCCCATGCCCGCAAGATGCTGACATCGTCGCCCGGATCATCGACAATCCGGCGTGTGCGCCGCGCCACCCGCGCGCGCCAAGCCGCTCGAGAGACGCCTCCATGTCCGGACTATCCATCCGATCCGCCAGCCTCGCCGATGCGCAGGCGATCGCCGATTTTCACGTCAACGTCTGGCGCCATACCTATCGCGATCTCGCGCCGGCGCAAGCGCATGCCGTCCTCGACGCGCACTATCGCGGCCGGAAATGGCGGGAGAAGCTGGCGTCGAACGATGGCGACCAACTGGTGCTTGTCGCGGAAATCGACGGCACGATCGTCGGAATCGGCGCGGCCGGCGCACCGTCGGAGCCGATCTTCGGCGGCCGTGGCGAGATCAAGTTCCTGTATGTCGACCCCGGGTTCAAGCGTCGCGGCATCGGCCGCACGCTGCTCGCCCGGCTCGCCACGCATTTGCAGACGATGCGGTATCGGGGTGCGGCGTTGAGTGTCGTCAAGGGAAACGATGCAGCGATCGCCTTTTACGCGTCGCTGGACGGCCGGTTGGCGGGCGAGTATGTCGATCCGGGGCCGATCTGGCGATCGCACAACATCGTGATGGTATGGGACGACCTGGCGAGCCTCGCTACCTGAATCCGCCCGCTGCCGCGCGCCCGCGCGTCACGCGAGGCAGGCGCGCAACCACGTCGTGAACGCGGTCACGAGCGGCGAATCGGCCAGCTCGTGACGCGTGACCAGATAGTACGCATGACGCGACGGCACCGCCGCACTGAACGGCCGCACGAGCGTGCCGTCGATCAGATCGTCGCGCACGGAGAGGCTGTCGCCGAGCGCGACGCCTTGCCCGTGCACCGCGGCTTCGACGCCGATGTGCGCGTTGCCGATTTCCAGAATGCGGATGCCCGGCAGCTTGTCCGCGTTCGCTTCCGCCAGCCAGCGCATCCACGAGCCCGCGTGCTCGCAGAACAGCGTACGCCCCGCGAGATCCTGCACCTTGCGGATGGCATCCGGCCCGTTCATCAACGCCGGGCTCACGACCGGGAACAGCGCCGGATGCGCGAGCAGCTCGACGCGCCGGTTTCGCCAGTTGCCTTCCCCGTAGCGAATGCATACGTCGACGTCGGGCGAGTAGGTTTCGCGATCGTCGTTCGACGGAATCACTTTCAGGTGGATCCCCGGATAGCGCTCGAGAAAATCGCCGATGTGCCTAGCGAGCCAGCGCGACGTGAGCGACAGCGGCGTCGACACGACGAGATCGCCGGCGGCTGCCGGCGAATCGAGCCGGACGGTGGCGTTCGCGATCATGTCGAACGCCGCGCCGACCGGTTCCAGCAACGCCTCGCCTTCGGGCGTGAGCTTCACGCGGGCTTTTGATCTGACGAATAGTGCGACGCCGAGCGTGCTCTCGAGAATCCGGATCTGATGGCTGACCGCGCTCGCGGTCACGTGCAGTTCGTCGGCGGCGGCTGACACGGTGCCGCACCGGGCGGCAGCCTCGAACGCGCGGAGCGGGTTCAGCGGGGGCAGGCGGTTGCGCATCGGCGGGCGCGTCGCAGGCGACGGTGCTGAGAAAAATTTCATTAAAGCGGATTCAATTTCTCGCTACAACAAAAAAAATTGAATGCCTACAGTAGGGGCAATCCAACCGAGTCGAGGTCGACCGCAATGAGCCTTACCGAACCGATCGAGCGCCTGTGGGGCGGCCGCTTCCAGTCGAAACCGTCCGACGCGCTGCAGAACCTGTCGCGCTCCGATCCGAGTTTCTTCCGTCTCGTGCCGTACGACCTCGCGGGCTCCCGCGCGCATGCGCGCGAGTTGAATCGCGCCGGCATCGTGAACGACGACGAGCTCGCGCAGCTGCTGGCCGCCATGGACGGCATCGCGCGCGACCACGCGGCCGGTGCGATCGCGCCGTCGCTCGCCGACGAGGACGTGCACACCTTTCTCGAACGCGTGCTCACGCAGCGGCTGCCGGCGCTGGGCGGCAAGCTGCGCGCCGGGCGCTCGCGCAACGACCAGGCGGCGAACGACCTGCGCCTGTACCTGCGCGACAAGGCGCGCCAGCTCGTGCGCGGCGTGCTCGACGTGCAGGATGCGTTGATCGGCCAGGCGAGCCGGCACGTCGACACGGTAACCGCCGGATTCACCCACCTGCAGCCCGCGCAGCCGATCGTGTTCGGTCATCAGTTGCTCGCGCACGCGCAGTCGCTGTATCGCGACGTCGACCGCCTCGTCGACTGGGATCGCCGCACCGCGCGTTCGCCGCTCGGCGCGGCCGCGCTCGCGGGCTCGGCGATCTGCGTGCGGCCGGAGCTGTCCGCGCGGGAACTCGGTTACGACGCGCCGTGCGAGAACTCGATCGACGCGGTGGCCGCGCGCGATCACGTCGCCGAATTCGTGTTCGTCACGAGCATGCTGGCCGTGAACCTGTCCCGGCTGTCGGAAGAAGTGATCCTGTGGACGTCGCGGCAATTCCGCTGGGTGGAACTCGACGATGCCTATGCGACCGGCAGCTCGATCATGCCGCAGAAGAAGAACCCGGACATCGCGGAACTCGCGCGCGGCAAGGCGGGGCGCCTGATCGGCAACCTGACGGGCCTGCTCGCGACGCTGAAGTCGCTGCCGCTCGCGTACAACCGCGATCTCGCGGAAGACAAGATCGCGGCGTTCGATTCGATCGACACGCTCGAACTCGTACTGCCCGCGATGGCGGGAATGATCCGCACGATGCGCGTGAACGTCGACGAGATGCGTCGTCAGGCGCCGCTCGGCTTCACGCTCGCGACCGAGGTGGCGGACTGGCTCGCGCTGACGGGCGTGCCGTTCAGCGAGGCGCACGAGATCACCGGCACGCTCGTGCGCGCGTGCGAGCGGGACGGCATCGAACTGGCCGACGCGAGCGCGGAACAGTTGCAGGCCGTCGACACGCGCCTCGCGCCCGCGGTGCGCGCGCATCTGACGCTCGACGCGGCCGTCGCCGCGCGCGGCGGTGCGGGCGGAACGTCACCCGCGCGCGTGCGCGAGCAGATCGATCGCCTGAGCGACGCGATCGAACGTCAGTCCGCGTGGGCGGCCGACTACCGGGGGCCGTCATGCTGAGCGCATCCGAATCGGGCCATCTCGATGACACGCCGGAGCCGGCCACCCGCGCCGCGGACGATATCGCCGGGTTCGTGCGCGTGCGCCGGCGCTACTGGGGCCGCTATGTCGCGTCGATCGCGATCATTGCCGCGCTTGCGTATGTGGCGGTCGCGTTCGCGCGCGGACAGATCGAATGGCGCGTCGTCGGCCAGTTCCTGACCGCACGCTCGATCCTGACGGGGCTCGGCAACACGATCGTGATGACCGTCCTCGCGATGACGCTCGGCGTCGTGCTCGGAGTCGTCACCGCGGTGATGCGGCTGTCGTCGAACCCGGTGCTCGGCGCGATCGCGCAGGGTTACATCTGGTTGTTCCGCGGCACGCCGGTGATCCTGCAACTGCTGCTGTGGTTCAACCTCGCGCTGGTGTTTCCGACGCTCGGCATCCCGGGTATCGCCGAATACCGGACCGTCGACGTGATGACGCCGTTCCTCGCGGCGGTGCTCGGGCTCGGCATCAATCAGGGGGCCTATACGTCGGAAGTCGTGCGGGCGGGGCTGCTGTCGGTCGACACGGGCCAGTACGAGGCCGCGAAATCGATCGGCATGGCGCGCCTGCAGGCGTTGCGCCGGATCATCCTGCCGCAGGCGATGCGCGTGATCGTGCCGCCGATCGGCAACGAGCTGATCGGCATGGTCAAGCTGACGTCGCTCGCGAGCGTCGTGCAGTACGCGGAGATGCTGCACAACGCGCAGAACATCTATTACGCGAACGCCCGCGTGATCGAGCTGCTGATCGTCGCGGGCATCTGGTATCTCGCGGTCGTCACCGTGCTGTCGCTCGCGCAGGCCCGCGTCGAGCGGCGTTTCGCGCGCGGCGCGGGCCGGGCGGCGGGCCGCACATGAACGACACGACCCTCAACCCTCGGGAGAACGTCATGACGAACGCGGTCGTTCGCGCGGTCGACGTACGCAAGTCGTACGGCGATTTCCAGGCGCTGCACGGCATCACGCTCGACGTCGAGCCGGGCGAAGTGCTGTGCATCATCGGGCCGTCGGGCTCGGGCAAGAGCACGTTCCTGCGCTGCATCAACCAGCTCGAGACGATCAGCGCGGGTGCGCTGTGGGTCAACGGCGAACTGGCCGGCTACCGCCGCGCCGGCGACCGGCTCCACGAACTGTCGGAGCGCCAGATCGCGCGTCAGCGGCTCGCGACGAGCATGGTGTTCCAGCGCTTCAACCTGTTTCCGCACAAGACCGCGCTCGAGAACGTGATCGAAGGCCCGGTGCAGGTGCTCAAGCGCCGCCGCGCGCAAGCGGAGGAGGAAGCGCGTGCGCTGCTCGCGCGCGTCGGGCTCGCGCACAAGTGCGATGCGTTTCCGGTCGAGCTGTCCGGCGGCCAGCAGCAGCGCGTCGCGATTGCGCGGGCGCTCGCGATGCATCCGCAACTGATCCTGTTCGACGAACCGACGTCGGCGCTCGACCCCGAACTGGTCGGCGAAGTGCTGGCCGTGATGCGCGACCTCGCGAAGAGCGGGATGACGATGATCGTCGTCACGCACGAGCTCGGGTTCGCGCGCGAGGTGGCCGACCGCGTGGTGTTCATGGACGGCGGCCGGATCGTCGAGAGCGGGCCGCCCGACCAGGTGCTGTCCGCGCCGACACATGCGCGCACGCGCGAGTTCATCTCCGCCGTGATTGCATGACCGGGCCGGGCGCCCCGTTTTGCAGCGCCCAACGATCGAGCCGTCGACGCGCGCGGCATCGTCCCCATTCCTTCACCATGACAAGGCGACACATGAAAGCATCCGTCCTGACCCGCACGCTGGCCGCCGTCGCATTCGGCGCACTCGCGCTTCATGCATCGTTCGCCGCCGCGCAATCCGCCAGCGCGAAACGCACGCTGAACGTCGCGATCGTGCCGAACTATCCGCCGTTCGAATACAAGGATCCGGCGACCGACAAGCTCGCGGGCTTCGACGTCGATCTCGGCGAGGCGCTCGCCGCGAAGATGGGCGCGAAGCTGAACTGGGTCGAAACGAGCTTCGACCAGATGATGAGCGCGGTCGCGACGCAGCGCGTCGACATGATCCTGTCCGGCATGACCGACCTGCCGACGCGCCGCGATGCGGTGACGTTCGTCGACTACATCGAGACCGGCCCGCAGTTCTATACGCTGAAGACGCGCGCGGGCGAGTTCGCGCAGATGGGCGCGCTGTGCGGCAAGCGCGTCGGCTCGAGCCGACGCACGTCGTTCCCCGACAACACCACAGCGTGGAGCGCCGAGAACTGCGTGAAGGCCGGCAAGCCGGCGATCATCGTCGTCGGTACCGACGGCTCGTCGGACGCGCGGATGCAGTTGCGCCAGAACCGCATCGACGCGGCCGTGCAGGGCGGCGAGACGCTGCCGTACCAGAACAGCCTCGAGCAGAACGCGTATGCTCCCGTTGGCAAGCCGTTCCTGTCGCAATACACGGGCATCGGCGTCGCGAAGAGCAATACCGCGCTGAGCGGCGCGCTGACGACGGCGCTCAACCAGCTGATCGCGGACGGCTCGTATCAGAAGCTGCTCGCGAAGTGGGGACTCCAGGAGCATGCGGTCGCGAAGGCGATGGTCAACGGCACCCACTGAGCGAGCGATGACGGACCTGCCTCTCCGCTGGCCGGACGCGAAGCGCGCGTGCGTCGCGCTCGCGTTCGATCTCGACGGCCCGACCGGCGACGCGATGCTGAACGGGTCGATCTGGCGCAACCCCGCATATTTCACGCTCGGCAGCTACGGGCCGTGGCGCGCGCTCGGACGGCTGCTCGACCTGCTTGCGTCGTTCGGCCTGCCCGCGACGTTCTTCGTGCCCGCGTGGGTCGCGCGGACCTGGCCCGACCAATGCGCGGCCATCGTCGAGCGCGGCCACGAGATCGGCTATCACGGTGATCGGCACGAAGCGTTCTGGACGCTCGAGCCCGGCCGGCAGCGCGAGATCATGGCGGAGTCGGCCGACGTCTTCGCGCGCACGCTCGGGGTCCGGCCGGTCGGGTTCCGCACGCCGTCCGGCGACTGGAGCGACGCGACGGTCGCGGTGCTGCGCGAAGCGGGCGTGCGCTATTCGAGCTCGATGCGTGGCGACGACCGTCCGTACCTGCTGCCCGGCGCGGACGGCGAACCGCCGCTCGTCGAGATTCCCGGGCGCTGGGAGACCGACGATTACGCGTCGCTTGCGTATCACCGCAACCCCGACTATCCGGCCGGGCTCGACCGGATCGGCGGCTACGAGGCGACGCTCGACAACTGGACGCGCGAATTCGACGGGATATACCGCGAAGGGCTGTGCCTGACGACGCTGCTTCATCCGAAAGTCTGCGGCAAGCCGGGGCGCATCGCGCTGCTGGAGGCGTGGCTCGGCCACATGTGCGCGCAGGACGGCGTCTGGTTCGCGCGCTGCCGCGACGTGGCCGACTGGTGGCTCGCGCAGCACGCGCATGGCGCGCAACCCACGCACCGGAGCGACATGTGAACACACCTTGTGCTTGGCCGGGCGGCGCGCGATGCGCGGTCGCGATCACGGTCGACTTCAACGACATTCATGGCATCCAGACACGCGAGCCGCGCATCGTCGGCCGGGAAAAATCGCTGTCGGTGTGGCGCTACGGCGCGACGCGCGGCGTCGACCGGCTGCTCGCCGCGTTCGACGAATTCAGCGTACCGACGAGCTGGTTCGTGCCGGGGCGCGTCGCGCAGACGCATGGCGGCGCCGTGCGGGCGATCGCCGCCGCCGGGCACGAGCTCGGGGTGAGCGGTTTTCTCTGCGAGGATTTCGACGCGCTGCCGCTGGCCGCGCAGATCGACGCTTGCCGCGCTGGGTTGGCGGCGCTCGCGGACGCGACCGGACGCCGCGCGGAAGGCTTTCGCTCGTTCACCGGTAACTGGGCCGACGGCTTTGCGGACTTTCTCGTGGCGGAAGGCTTCACGTGGTCGTCGTCGTGGCGCGGCGACGATTTGCCGTACCTGCATCCGCGCGCCGACGCAGGCGCGGCCTACCCGCGGCTCGTCGAGCTGCCGTTGCACTACGAACTCGAGGACGAGCCGTACTTCGAGTTCAACCTGTCGCCGCCAGTGCCGGCCGGTCAGCCGCGCATCGCCGCGTACCGTGACGTGCTCGACAACTGGCGGCGCGATGTCGACGGGTTTCGGCGCTTCGGGCTGTGCTGCGTGCTGCGCCTGCATCCGGAGATCATCGGCACGGCAGGGCGGATCGAACTGCTGCGTGCATTGCTCGCGCACCTGCGCGATGCGGGCGACGTCTGGTTTGCGACCGGGCGCGATGTTGCGCGCTGGTGGCGCGCGCAGGTTCGCGACAATGAGCCGAACCATCCGGTCGACGTGTTTGCACGCTGCGTGGCAGACGCGTCGGCGCGATGACGATGGATACCGAAACGCGCGCCACGCGGCTCGCGACGTTTGTCGCGCAAACCCCTGCCGCCGCCGTGCCTGACGATGTCGTCGCCAAGGCCACGCGTCATGTGCTTGATACGTTCGGTGCCGCACTGGCTGGCACCTCGGCCGTCGAGACGCGCAGTGCACGGGCGCTCACCGGCGCTGTCGTGCGCGACGGCGCGTCGCTGTGGGGCACGCCGTGCAGCGCAAGCGCGCGCGACGCCGCGTTCGTCAACGGGATCGCCGCACACGCGCTCGAGCTCGACGATGCCGGCGGCTGCGATCATTCGGGTGCGGTCGTGCTGCCGGCCGTGCTCGCCGCGTTGTCATGCGCGCAGCGCCCCGTGACCGGCCGGGAATGCGTGACGGCAATCGTGCTCGGCTACGACGTCGGCCGGCGCGTGCTGGAAGCCGCCGGCGGCTACTCGGCTCACAACGGTGCCGGCTGGCACTCGACGCTCAGTTGCGGCGTGTTCGGCGCGGCGGCCGCGAGCGCACGCGTGCTCGGACTCGACGCCGCGCGCACGCGCGACGCGCTCGGCCATGCGGCAAGTTTCTCCGGTGGTCTATGGGGCTTCATCCACGACGGCTCGCAGACGAAGCGGCTGCATGCCGGCCGGGCCGCGGAGGGCGGCGTGCTCGCGGCGCTGCTGGCACGCGAAGGTGTGACGGGTCCGGCCAGGGTGTTCGACGACGTGTGGGGTGGCTTCTTCAACACGTTCGCCGCGCAGTCGCATGCGCCCGACGCACTGACCGACGGCCTCGGCGCGCAGTGGAAACTGATGCGCTGCTCGATCAAGCCGCACGCGTCGTGCCGCAGCGCGCATGCGGCGATCGACGCGGCGCTGCAGCTTGCGGACGGTCACACGTTCGAGACCAGCGAGATCGAGCGGGTGGTCGTGCGGGCGAGCGCGTTCGTGGCCCGGATGTGCGGCGGGCGCGACCTGTCGACGCTGTCGTCGGCGCAGATGAGCCTGCCGTACGCGGTGGCGGCGGCACTTGCGTACGGCGACACGGGGATCGACGTTTATCGCGACGACAGGCGGACGGATTCGCGCGTCACGGCGTTGCTCGCGCGTATCGCGATCGAGGTCGATCCGGCGCTGGGCGACCTCGACGAGCCGACTGTGAGCGTGCATCGCGCGGACGGGCGGCGGGACTCGCGTCACGTACCGATCGCGCTCGGCGATCCGCGCAACCCGCTGTCCGACGCGGCGCTGCTGGCGAAGTATCGTGCGCTGGCGGGCATGGCGCTCGAGCATGCGCAGGTCGATGCGCTGAGCGGCGCGTGCCTGTCGCTGGAACGGTTGGCGGACGCGCGGGTGCTGAACGCGCTGCTCGCTGGGGATGCGCGCTAAACGCGCTCGCGAGTGTCCATGAAACGCTGGCCGGTCCAGTTCGCCTTCGACGCAAGCGTGTAAGCGAACGCACCGGCAACGGGGAAGATCGGCGTGAATCGATATGTGGCGAGCGCTCCATCGATGTTGAGCACAGTGGTGTTCGTGAACGTAGCGTGGATCAGCCGATCTGCCTGACACAGCAGGCAACCACCCGCCGGGGCGACACCGCGCGTTTTTTGGGGATTCCGCCGGATACCCGGAGCGTGGGGGGCCCGCGACAGCCCGGGCAATATTTCCCGTGCAGGTGTTATATTGCGCGCGCATGCGCCCCGACCGATGAGCCAAGAGACGTAGTACCCGCGGACCGGTGCGCCAGAGAACGACAACAGAAACGGGTCCGTCGCGCCATCGGTCCAGCCTCTCCGTGACCAGTGCCAGGCCGACGGGTCGATGCATCGAGGGGATCAACATGAACCGGGTCTATCGGCTGGTCTGGAACCGCACCTTGCGCGCCCCGCAAGTGGTATCCGAACGCACACGCGCGTCGCACGGCGGGATCGACGCCAGCCATGGCGCCACGCCTGCGCGCCGCTGCGCGTCCATCGTTTCCATCGGCGTGTCGCTCGGTCTGGCCGGCACGGCCCTCCCAGGCTGGGCCGCCACGTGCACTGCCAGCACCATCGCGAATTGCAGCGCCCCCGGCGGCAACGGTATCCCGGACCGAAGCGGCAATGGCGGCAGCGGTAATGGCGGTGGCGGTGGTTCCTCTGCGTTGGGCGGAGGAACCATCACGATTCAGGTTCCTGGCGGGCCCACGTCGGGTGGGACCGGCGGTACCGGTGCCACGAACGACAGTGGCCAAGGCGGCCCCGGAGGGGCGCCCGACGTGGTGATCGCCGGCGATGCCGTGGTCAACGGGAACGCTCAGGGAGGCGCAGGCCAGGGCTTCGATGGACTCAATTTCGCGGGCGGCGGCGGCGGCGGTGGCGCGGGCGTGTATTCGACCGGCACCAGCGTGACCGTCAACGACGGCGTGACGGTGCAGGGCGGCACAGGCGGAAATGGCGGCGCGGGCACATCGGGGCCTGCCTCCAACGGCGGCGGGGGTGGAGGCGGGGGCGGTGCGCTGGTGATTGTGACGCCTGCGGCCGACGTGACGAACCACGGCACGCTCATTGGCGGAAATGGCGGCAACGGGGGAGGTGGCGGAAACCCGGGAGGCGGCGGCGGCGGCGGCGACGGGCTGCTGACCGTGGGACCGGGTTCGCAGGTGACCAACCTTGGGACGATCGTCGGTGGTGTGGGCGGTGCCGCTGGCGGTGGCGGAAGCACGGCCGGCGCCAGCGGCGCGGGCGTCAACCTGGCTGGTGGGTTCACCGTGCTGTCCAACGTCGGCACGATCACGGGCGGTGCCGGCAACGGAGGGGCCGCGGGAGCGGGTGTCATCGCCAATGGCGGCGATGTCATCGTCAACGGCGGCACGATTGCGGGCGGCTTGTTCGCGGACGGCGTGACGCGCGCGGCAGCCATCCGTTTCAACGGAGCGAACGATACGCTGCAGTTGGTCGGCGGGTCCAACATCATCGGTGACCTCGATGTGGCGGCGGGTGCGTCGGCCACCATCACCGCGGGCACGCCGGGGCTTGCGCTGTCCAACAACATCACGCTCGGCGATGCCGCATCCCGCGTGACCTTGAACTCAAACACGACGGATCTCGCGGTATCAGGCGTCATATCGGGGACGGGCAACGTGGCCGTGAGCGGCAGCCACACGATCACGCTGACGGGTGACAGCACCTATACCGGCGGCACCACGATCAGCGCCGGCACGCTGCAGATCGGCAATGGCGGAGCCACCGGCTCCGTCGTCGGCGACATCGTCAACAACGGCACGCTGGCTTTCAACCGCAGCGACACGGTGTCGTATGGCGGCACCATCAGCGGGACGGGCAGCCTCGTGCAGGCGGGTACCGGCACGCTGGCGATAGCCGGCGCCGCCGGCTATGCGGGGAGCACCACCGTCAACGCCGGCACGCTCGCGCTGATCGGCGCGGGCAGCATTGCCGCTTCCAGCGGGGTCGTCAACAACGGCACGTTCGATATCTCGGGGACTACCTCCGGGGCCACGATCAATGCGCTCACTGGCATCGGCTCTGTTGCGCTGGGCGGTCGCACGCTGACTCTGGCCAATGCGTCCGGCACGTTCAGTGGCGCCATTGGCGGCACGGGCGGGCTCACCGTGGCGGGCGGCACGCAGACACTGTCGGGCGCCAACGGCTATACCGGCACAACGTCGATCAGCGCCGGCACGCTCGCGCTGTCAGGCGCCGGCAGCATTGCCACTTCCAGCGGCGTCGTCAACAACGGCACGTTCGACATCTCCGGGACGACCTCCGGCGCAACCGTCAACGCGCTGACGGGGACGGGCACGGTTGCGCTGGGCGGCCGCACGCTGACGCTGGCCAATGCGGCCGGCACGTTCAGTGGTGCCATCGGCGGTACCGGCGGGCTTACCGTGGCGGGTGGCACGCAGACGCTGTCCGGTGTGAACACCTATACCGGGGCGACGATGGTCCACGCGGGCACGCTCGCGTTGTCGGGTGCCGGCCGGCTTGCCTCTTCCACGTCGGTCACGCTGGCCGGCGCAACGGCCGCGCTCGACCTGTCCGCCGGCGGCAGCCAGACGGTCGCGCATCTCTCCGGCGTGGCAGGCAGCCGCGTGGTGCTCGGTGGCAATGCGCTCACGCTGTCTGATGACTCGTCGCAAACATTCGGCGGCAGCCTCGGCGGCACCGGCGATTTGGTCAAACAAGGCGCGGGCACGCTGACGCTGAACGGTGTCAGCAGCGCGTTCTCCGGGACGACGACGGTGGCTGGCGGCACGTTGGCCGTGGGCGACGCGGCCAATGCCGGTGCGGTGTTGGGTGGCAATGTCCTGGTGAGTTCGCTTGGCACGTTGCGCGGCCATGGCACGGTATCGGGCGACGTCAGCAGCAGTGGCGTGGTCGCGCCGGGCGGCTCCATCGGAACGCTGTCCGTGGGCGGCAACTATACCCAGGCGGCGGGCGGCACCCTGTCGATCGAGGTCAGCCCGACGGAGGCATCGCAACTTCGCGTAAGCGGTACCGCGACGCTCAACGGCTCATTGGCCGTTCTGTTCGATCCCGGCACCTATACCGCACGGCGCTACACCGTGCTGAGCGCCGCCAACGGCGTGACGGGCCGCTTCGCGAACGTCGGCACCACCACGGCCGGCGCGAATCTCGGCGCGTTGCAGTCATCGGTGGACTACGGTGCCAATGGAGTCGACTTGCTGCTCGCCGATGCCACCGGGCCCACGCCGGCGGGCCCGACCGTAATTGCGCCGACCAAGACCTCCATCTACACGGCGCTCGGCACGGCAGCATTGCTTCAGGCGCAGGGCGCGAGTTCGACGCTGCTCGGCCGTCTGGCGGACCCGCGGGACAACGCGGCAGGTTCCCGCAACGTGTGGGCCGTTGCCAGCGGTTCCAGCACCAAGGTGGGCGGCACGGGCGGCGCGCCCGGCTTCCTCACCCACGCGTACGGGTTCCTGGCAGGCGCGGGCGGGCGGCTCGGCGATGCAACGGTCGGTGCGGCCGGCGGCTACACGCACACCACGCTGGGTGAAGACACGACAGGTGCATCGGGTGCCATCGATACGCTGCGTGTCGCCCTGTATGGCGCGCAGCCCGTGGGTGCCGTCAACCTGTCGGCCACGGTCGGGTATGGGCTGGATTTCCTGTCGCAGAAGCGGCCGTTCGGCAGCGCGGGTACCGCAGAAGGCGATCATCTCGGCCACGAGTTCACCGCCGCGACGCAGGCCAGCCTGCCCATGGACGCCGGCGGCCTTCGGATCGCGCCGCACATCGGGCTCCGGTATGCGTACGTGCGCGGCAGCGGCTTCGGCGAGAGCGGCGCCAACGGCCAGAACCTGCACGTCGGCCCCGACAGCGCGAGGAGCCTCCAGCCTTACGTGGGTGTCTCGCTCGACAAGGCCTTCGGCGATGCCCTGCGCCCCGTCAACGTACAGCTTCGCCTGGCCTATGCGCACGAGGTACTGGGAGCCGGCCGCGTCGTCCAGGTGCAGAGCCAGGACGGGACCGTGTTCGCCGCGCCAGGCACCGATCTGCCGCGTTCATTCCTGACCACGGGCGCCGGCGTCACCCTTCAGGCCGCCAAGGCGACCACGGTATCGCTCGGGCTGGATGCGACGATTGACACGAGCCATGTGTCGGCGCAGTCGGCGTATGTGCGAGTCAATCACAGGTTCTGACTGCATGGGCGTGGATTTGGCCGTTTGGGCTGCCCTTCGGCCCGGCGCATGCACACCAGCACCGGCACTGGCAGGCTCCGCCGGTTCGGGTGCACCGGCGACACCGGGCATCGGCGGAGGCCGGAAGTCGTGCGGCACCACATGGTTTTGACCACACATATTTTTGTCCGTCGGCACGTTCGACTCGGCACGACGAGAAAATCTATGTGGTCGGGATGTGCGTCTTTGGAGCGACCCACGTATCTGCGGACACAAGGACTCTCTTGGAATAAGGGATAGTCTCCTCGCTTTCCAGTTGCAGCAGGTCGCTTCCAAGCTGCCGTCCTTGCGGCAACGCTCCGCCGGCTTCAGGCCAGCTTCGGCTTCCTTCAAGATGCCGATGATTTGCTCTTCGGTAAATCGCTTTTTCATCGCCGTTCCTCACCGGAACGGACTCTACACAGTCACCGTAATTTTGTTCCCGTGGTGCCCGCGCCTGCTTGTATCACATATCGGCAGCGGGTATTTCGCAATTTCCGTAAGGGACTGCTCCAGGATCGACTGCTAATCGCGCTCAATCTCCGGCCGTTATCTGCAAGTATTCCGTCGAAGCTGCACTCTGCAGAGTGCAGCTTCGCACCTTCTCCTACCCATTCGTCAATCTGCAAGGTCGGTAAGCACATGAAGCTGTCATTTGCGCAGAAACTCTGGTTGCCACTCATCCTGAGCCTGCTGTGTCTCGCCGGGGTATCGATCTACAACGCTTGCCAGACTCGGGAAATGCGGCTGGAGGAACGCAAGGCGGACCTGAAACACGCATCGGAGATCGCCCTGAGCGTGGTCAAGACCTTTGGCGATCAGGTTGCCGCCGGCGCCATGCCAGTAGCGGAAGCCCAGAAGCGGGCCTTGGACAGCGTCCGGAATATGCGGTACGGCGAAGACGGTTATTTTGTGCTACTGAATTCTCAACCGACGGTGCTGATGAACCCCGCAAAACCGGAACTGGAAGGCAAGGACGTCAGCGATTTCAAGGATCCGAACGGTGTCTACTTCTTCCGGGACACGGTCGCCGTCATCAAGCATGACGGCCGGGGTTTTACCGCGTATTCCTTTCCGAAACCGGGGAGAACCGAAGCCTCTCCGAAAATCGTCTACAACGTGCGCTATCAGCCGTGGGACTGGATTCTCATGACGGGGGTGTATGCCGACGACCTCGATGCCGCATTCCACTCGACGCTGTACCAGAGTCTCGGCATTCTGGTGGTACTGGCCGGCGCCCTGTCGGTTGTCGTGTTGCCGCTCAACCGCGGCATCTCGCGCTCACTGGGCGGTGAACCGTCCTACGCTGCCGAGATTGCAAACCGGATCGCCAGCAACGATCTGACCGCCGTGGTGAAGACCGCACCGGACGATCGCTCGAGCCTGATTTTTTCGATGAAGCGCATGCAGGATCAGCTCACGCAGACGATCGGCACGATCAAGGTTTCGGCTGACTCGATCGCTACCGCCACCCACCAAATTGCGGCGGGCAACCAGGACCTGTCGCAGCGCACCGAAGAACAGGCCGCCTCGCTCGGGGAAACGGCTGCCAGCATGGAGCAATTGACCTCCACGGTCACCCGGAATGCCGACAATGCCAGTCAGGCCAGCCAACTCGCCGCGCAGGCGGCCGAGGTGGCGGAGCAGGGCGGCACGGTCGTATCGCGCGTGGTGGAAACCATGGATGGCATCAACGCCAGCTCGGACAAGATCGCCAACATTGTCGGTCTCATCGAGGGCATCGCCTTCCAGACCAATATCCTCGCGCTGAATGCGGCTGTCGAAGCGGCGCGGGCGGGCGAGCAGGGACGGGGTTTCGCCGTGGTCGCCTCTGAAGTACGTTCGCTGGCACAGCGCTCCTCAGCGGCGTCCAAGGAAATCAAGGAGCTGATCCACGATTCCGTGGAGCGCGTGCAGGCAGGGGCCGGCCATGTCCGGGAAGCGGGTGCGAAGATGCGCGAGATCACGTACGAGATCAGGCGCGTGACGGACATCATGGGGGAAATCACAGCCGCATCACAGGAACAGAGCAAAGGTATCGGCCAGGTCAACCAAGCCGTCACGCAGATGGACGAAGTCACGCAGCAGAACGCGGCGCTGGTCGAACAGGCCGCCGCCGCCGCCGGCTCGCTCGAGTCGCAGGCGAACGATCTGAAAGCGGCCGTTTCAATGTTCAGACTGAACGCCTCACGCGACGCCGAAGTCAGCCGCCCTGTCGCGCCCGCCTGGCATCCGCGAGACCTCGACTCAAAGGGAATCGTTCAAGCTTGAATACAAGCACACCGTTGCCCGGGCGGATTCCGAACCTCGTCATTCAACTTCTGATGCTGCTCAATTCGAGCGCGGTCGGGTTTAGCCCAGCAGTTTCATCGCTGCGAGAGGCGATCATGCTGGTCGGCACGCGGCAAATCACGCGCTGGGCCCAGTTGCTCCTGTTTGCCGATGAACGTGCGGACGCGTTGCGTTCCGATCCGCTGGCACAGCTGTGTGGCACGCGTGCGTGATTCATGGAACTTGCCGCCGGCCGGCTGCGGCCCGATGACGATCGGTTTGCAGACACCGCGTTCAGCGAGCGTCGCAATAAGGGGGTGATGGCCGCACCGTCGACCTCGCCCTGCCCGCAGCCGCTTGACTTGCCGCCGCGCAGCCCGGATGTCGTCATGGCACTCAACTCCCGTCCGAATCTGCCGTTAACTCAGGGCGACTGCCCTGAGAGGGCGGTGCTCCGGCGTGTGGATTCGCTGGACAAGAGGGCGTCGACCGTGGTCTCGCGGCCAGAGTGCCGCGCTCGTCGCCGCGACGCCTCGACGATGAGTCATTCCCCCGTTTGCGAATTCGATGAGTACGCAACCATTCGACGCAAGTGACATCCTGTCGTGCCGGCCGCCGCAGGTGAGCCCGAAGGTTGCCGGACCGAAGTGCGCCGGCGAGGATTTTTGTGTTGGTTAGAGAATGTATCCGAACAGCTATGATGTTCCGATTGCGCGCCTCGTTGCGCGTCAGATTCTGTCCTGCGCGCCGGCCACGCCGGTGCGGGAGGTCGCGCGACGCATGTTCGCCGAACGTTGCAGCTCGATCGTCGTGATGAAGGATGAACAGGTCGTCGGGATCTGGACCGAACATGATGCACTGTCGGCCGGCGACAATCCGCGCGACCTCGACCGGCCGGTCAGCGAGGTGATGAGCCATCCGGTGCTGACGATCGAGGCCAATACGCCTCTGGGTGAAGCCGCGTTGAAGTTCAAACAGTCGGGGGTACGGCACTTCGTGGTGGTGCGGGACGGCACCGCGATCGGCGTGCTGACGCAGACCGACATCGTCGTGAACCAGGGGGCGGAATTTTTCCTGCACCTGAAGCCGATCGAATCGATCCGCGTTCATCCGCCCGTTGTGGTGCCGGAGCAGGCCACGTTGCACGAAGTCATCGCGCGGATGCGTGCGCAACGGCTCGATGCGATTCTCGTCGGCTATGACGACGGCGAGCACGGCATCCTGACCGAACGGGACATCGTCCGTCTGTTGGCAGACGGCGGTGCCGACGGCGCGGTCGGGGCCTACGCGAGCAAGCCGCTGCAGATGCTGACAGCGAAGCAGAGCCTGTATGCAGCGCAGCGCTTCATGACCGAGCACAATATGCGGCACGTCGGCATCCAAGACGAGGGAGGCAGGCTGACCGGGCTGCTCTGTTTCGCGGACGTGCTGCAGAGCATCGAGCACGAATACGCGAACGAGCTGCGCAGCGCGTTGCGCGAGCGCGACGAAGCGCTGGGTCTCGCGCGCTTCAACCTGCGCATGGCGGACCGGGTGTTCGAATCGGCGCTCGAAGGCATCATGGTGACCGATCGGCACGCGAAGATCGAGCGCGTCAACCAGGCCTTCACGCGCCTGACAGGGTACACCGAGGACGAAGTGATCGGGCGCAACCCGGGCCTGCTGAGTTCGGGGCGCCAGACGCCCGATTTCTACAAGCAGCTGTGGCATTCGCTCACGACCGATGGCCACTGGCAAGGCGAAATCTGGAATCGCCGCAAGACCGGCGAGCTGTTTCTCGAATACCTGACGATCACCAGCATTCGCGACAGCGAAGGCGAGATCTCCCACTACGCGGCGATTTTTTCCGACATCACACAGCGGCGCCAGGCGGAGGAGCGGCTGGGCTATCTCGCCACGCACGACGTGCTCACCAATCTCGCGAACCGGATGCTGTTCGAGGAGCGGCTCACGCATGCGATCGTTCACGCGAAGCGGCTCGGTCGCAAGGTCGCGGTGATGTACCTCGATCTCGACCGCTTCAAGCTGGTCAACGATACGCTCGGCCACAACGCCGGCGACGAGGTGCTGAAGATGGTCGCGGAGCGCATCGTCGCGAACGTGCGCGCGAACGACACGGTGGCACGCATGGGCGGTGACGAATTCGCGCTCGTGCTCGAGGAGGTCGACGATGTCCGCGACGTGGGGCGAGTCGCGCGCAAGCTGCTTGACGAAGTGGGACGGGCGATCGATATCGTTGATCGCCAGATCTTCGTGACGCCGAGCATCGGCATCAGCATCTATCCGGACGACGGCACCGAGGCGGAGGACTTGATCCTGCTCGCGGACCAGGCGATGTACGGCGCGAAGAGCCGCGGCAGGAACGTGTTCCAGTTCTTCGAGAGCAAGATGACGTCGTCGGCGATCGAGCAGCTCGAGACGCTCGGCGAGTTGCACCGCGCGCTTGAGCAGAATGAATTCCGCCTGTTCTACCAGCCGCAATACGATCTGGCGAGCGGCCGGATCGTCGGCGTGGAGGCGCTGCTGCGCTGGTTGCATCCGCGCAGGGGTTTGGTGCCGCCGGGCGACTTCATCGGGCTGGCGGAGCGATCCGCGCTGATCGTCCCGATCGGCAGGTGGGTGCTGCACGAAGCCTGCCGCCAGGCGCGCTGCTGGCTCGACGAGGGCTTCGAGTTCGGGCGTGTGTCGGTGAACGTATCGGCGCGACAGTGTTTTACCGACCATTTCCTCAGCGACCTGACGACCATTCTCAGCGAAACCGCATTGCCGGCCGAATACCTGCAGCTCGAGTTGCTCGAAAGCATGGCGATGAACACCCGCGAGGAAATCGGCATTCTGCTGCGCGAACTGGCGACGCGGGGGATCAGCCTCGCGATCGATGATTTCGGTACGGGTTATTCGTCGCTGGTATATCTGAAGGACCTGCCCGTCGATACGCTGAAGATCGATCAGTCGTTCCTCACGGACTGCGGCTCGGGCAGCGCGGACGACGCGATCGTGCGCGCGATCGTTGCAATGGGGCGCGCGCTGGGCCTCGATGTCGTGATGGAGGGCGTCGAGACGGCAAAGCAGCTGGCCTTCCTGCAGGAGATCGGTTGCCACCAGGGGCAGGGCTTCCTGTTCGCACGGCCGCAGCCCGCCGACCGACTGGTCGGCATCTCGTCGCGCCGCGGCGCTGAGTTGCTTGCAGAGTGAGACGGTCGCGCCCCGGCCGTTCCGGCTGCGGCGCGACTATCCCGCAAACAGTTCGATCGACGGGCACACGGGGCCCAGGGCCTGCTCGGAAATTTTCCGGAAATGGTTGAGCAATCGCTTTATCCGATTGACATATATCAAATGTTGTGAGTCTCAAGATCGCACGATAGATCTGACGAGCGTGCAGTGCTCAGTTCAGACAAGGAGACCAACCATGGAAATCTCGTTGCGCGACCTGCTTACGGTCCTGCATGGCATGGGATTCGGCGCGTTGTTCATGCTGGCGTTTTCCGGTGCGCTCGCCGAACTCTACCGGATGTCGGCTCCCGGTGCGCCGGTAGTCCCACCGACTCGCGAGCACAGACTGCTCATGCGGTACCTCTCGGCGATGGTGATCCTGGCTTGGGCGGCCGTGCTCTCGGGTGCCTACATCGTCTATCCGTGGTACCGGGCGATTCCGCCGGCGGGGCTGACCGATCTGGCGAACTACCCGCAACGGCTGCTTCTTGCCAGCCCCAACACGTCAGGTTGGCATAGCCTCGGCATGGAATGGAAAGAGCACGTTGCGTGGCTCGCGCCGATCTCCATGACGATGGTTGCGTACGTATTCGCCAAGTATGGCCCGTCGCTCGTCAAGTTGCCGCAGATCCGCCATGCGGTTCTCGCGTTTGCCGTTGTCGCGTTTGTCGCGACCGGCGTCGCCGGTGCGTTCGGTGCGTTCCTGAGCAAGTACGCACCTGTGCGCGGCGGCACCTCCATTCATCTCATGAGGGGAGAGTGATATGGGACCGACCGAAACCCCGACCTCCGCGCACAGCAGTGCCGAGCGCGGACAGCGTCAAAATCACTTGTCACCGGAGCGTGCAGCACGATCAACACAAAGCGCAGTCGGCGAATCGATGGACAATGGCCCGGCCGCCGCGGCGATTCTTGCCGCCGGCATTGGTTGCTTTGCTGTCGGGCTATTTGCGCTGGCTGGCGATGCATCCAAAGCTGTTGCGCACTTTTTCACGTTCTACAGCCCCACGGGGCCGCTTTCGGGCGTGACGACAAGCGCGATCGTCGTCTGGCTGTGCTCATGGTTTGTGCTGTCGCGCCAGTGGGGCACGAAATCGGTGGCACTCGGACGCATCACCCACGTGTCCTTCGTCCTGCTGGCGCTGAGCGTGATGCTCACTTTCCCGCCGTTCATGGACCTGTTGCAAGGGAAGTAGCTGCGGCGTTGTCCGGTTCACGTGAAAAAGGCGCCACCCAGCGTGGCGCCTTCCATCATTGACGACCTTTCCGCATCGAACGACAGAGTCATGAGTTGCAGTGGCGCAGGTGCGAAGAACCGCCGGGGATCCGGACAAGTCTACTGTCGCCCGATCGTGCCGCGACAGGTTGACCTGAATCATCGTCGCCCCGATCGCCGGCTTGCCGATCGCGAACGCGACGTGAATGCGGCGCGGGCCACGTAACGTGCGCGCGCGGCGTGCCTGGCCCTCTGGATCGCCGGCGAACAGCCACGCGCACACTGGCTCGTTGAGCAACCGCTGCGTCCACAAGAATCGGCGACTATTTTCGACCGCTCGAGCCCGCCGAATGACGCGCGTCAATATCGATTGACCGGCAGGAACGAAGATCGACGTTCCCGCATGTCGATCGCGATGAGGATCGACATGTTCCGTGCCGTCCGCGTTTTCTTGCGGAAGCCCCCGTCGACCTGTCGTCCGACGGGCGTCAGATGGTGTTGCGTCTCGGCAGACGAGATCGCGCCGGGCACGGTCGCAACGTTGAATTCACGGCCGTGCGTCGCATGTTCATGGACGCGACAGCGATCGGCGCGTTGCGCTGACCTACGTCAATTCCGTACGGCGAAGTCGCACCTACCGTTGTTGTTATCGGATGCGGACAGGAGCATGGCCATGAAATGCGGCCGCGAGCCGAAGAAGGGTGTCGAGCAGGCGCTCGAGAGGGAGGGAGCCGCGGATCGATGCGGTGGGCATCGGCGCGGACGTTTCCGTTGCGTGATGGTCCAGGCGGCGACGGGCGTCGATCGACGTTTCGCTGCGCCCCGGCCGGGAGAATGAACATGAATGCCGCGATGCTCTGCACCCGCGATGTCGCCATGTGTTCCACGCGGGCAACCGTCGTCGAGGCGGCCGAAATGATGCGCGGCACCCACGCCGGCGATCTGGTCGTCGTACGTGAACAGGACGGACGACGTGCGCCGGTCGGCATGGTGACCGATCGAGACATCGTGCTCACCGTGGTGGGCGCTGACGCCGAGGCCGGCTCGCTGTTCGTCGGCGACATCATGTCGACGCCCGTTGCGATTGCGAACGTCGACGACGACATCTGGCTGCTCGCGAAGCGGATGCGCCAGCACGGTGTCCGCCGGCTGCCGGTCGTCGATGGCGACGGTGATCTGGTCGGTGTTGTCTCGCTCGACGATCTGCTTCGCGCGGCCGCGGCGCTGCTCGACGAGTTGCGCCTCGTGGCGGCCCGCCAGACGTATTTCGAGGAGAAGCAGCGTGGCTGATCCGGTGCGTCCCGGCGTGCGCCGCGCACGACGTAGCGGCGGGCATGCGTTGATCGCGGTCAATGCCGCGCGGTGCCGCCAATACGATGGATCGCATCTCGGTGAGGGATGGTGACCATGAACAGGATCACAGCCGCATGCCGCGTGCTCGTACTCTGCGCGGCGGCGTGCTGCGTGCCGACGCAGCCGGCACATGCGCAGCATGCGCGCCATGTCCCCCGCCAGGATTTTCACGGCCGCGACTTTCATCACTTCGCGCCACGGGAGCGCGCGCACTGGAGGGGCGGCCACTGGGTGCAGGACTGGCACGGCGGGCGTTACGCGTGGTGGTGGATCGTCGACGGCTACTGGTATTTCTATCCGGAACCCATGTATCCGTTTCCGACGTACATCCCACCTGCGGTCATCATGCAGCGGCCGCCGCCGACTCCCAGCCGGCTTCCACCGGCACGTGCGTGGTACTACTGCAACGACCCGCGCGGATACTATCCATATGTCGCGTCGTGCAATGGCGTCTGGACCGCGGTTCCGTCGAGCCCGGGGCCGGCGCCGCAATGAGGAAGCGACGCTTGTCCGCACCGGAGCGGCCGGGCACCGGCCGCACGATTGCGCGCAGGCGGCGCGGGAGGGCACATGATGAACGGATCTTGGCTGGATGCGGACGTCGACGACGTACTGCTGACGGATTTGTATGAGCTGACGATGCTGCAGGCCGCGTTCGATGCCGGAATGAACGAGGCGGCCAGCTTCGAGTTCTTCGTACGGGCGCTGCCGGAGCATCGCGCATTCCTGATGGCGGCGGGACTGGAACTGGTGCTCGACTATCTGGAGGGCCTGCGCTTCAGTGCCGCCGCGCTGGAGCGACTGGCCGCAACCGGGCGCTTTCGCGCGGATTTCATTGCATCGCTCGCCGGCTTCCGCTTTACCGGCACCGTCGACGCGATGCCGGAAGGCACGGTGTTCTTCGCCGACGAACCGATTCTGCGGATCACGGCCCCGTTCCGCGAGGCACAGTTCGTCGAGAGCCGCGTGATGAACCTGCTCCACTACGCAACGCTGGTCGCAAGCAAGGCCGCGCGCGCCACGCTCGTCGCGCACGGCAGGTTGCTGGTCGATTTTGGCCTGCGGCGCGCTCATGGCGCGGAGGCGGCGATGCTGTCCGCGCGTGCCAGCTACCTGGCAGGATTCTCCGGTACGGCGACCCTGCTCGCCGGGTTGCGCTACGGCATTCCCGTGTACGGCTCGATGGCGCATTCATACGTCCAGGCACACGACGACGAAGCGCTCGCATTCGAGCACTTCGCGCGCTCGCAGCCGGATGACGCATTGCTGCTGATCGACACGTACGATACAGAGCACGCGGCGGACAAGGTCGTCGAGCTTGCGCGGCGGCTCGGGCCCGAAAACGTGCGCATCAAGGGCGTCCGGATCGACAGCGGCGATCTGGCGGCGCACGCGCGCAATGTCCGCGCGATTCTCGATCGCGGCGGCCTGACGGATGCGATGATCTTCGCGAGCGGCAATCTCGATGAAATCCGGCTGCAGGAGCTCGTCCGCCAGCACGCACCCATCGACGGCTTCGGAATCGGCACGCAGATCAGCACGTCGGCGGACGCACCGTGCCTCGACTGCACGTACAAGCTCGTCGAGTATGCGGGCCGGGCGCGCTGCAAACGCTCGGAGGGCAAGGCGACGCTGCCCGGCCGCAAGCAGGTATTCCGGCAATACGACCCGGAGGGGCGAATCAGCGCCGACTGCATCGGTCTCGACGGCGAGCGCATCGACGGAGCGCCGCTGTTGCGGCCCGCCATGACCACAGGGACGCGGCTCGCGGCCCCCACGCTCGGCGAGAGCCGCATTCACGCAATGCGCGAACTGTCCACGCTACCCGATCCGATGCACGCGCTGATGCCCGTCGTGGCGCTGCAGCCGCTGATTTCTCCGGCGCTGGCGGCACTCGTCGCGCAGTCGAATGCAATGCCGGGCGCGCATTCCGGGGAGCAAGCGGCTTGAACGATGGCCGTATCCCGGACGGCCGTGCGATCGGGCTCGCGTGCAGGGACGCGGTGCGTGCCCCATGCGGTGCTGACGTTATCGGCAGCGGGCGGTTACACAGTTAGCGTTCGCGCGCCGGTCGTCGCGCCGTACGGCGCCGATCGTCTGTGCCACGCATTTCCGGAAGGCGGCGGCCGCGACGGGGGCGGCCGGCATCAACCGGCTCGCGCCGGATCGTCTCGACGCGTTCGTCGACGCACTCTCGAACGCGTACCCGGCCGCGTGAGCCGGCGCAGGCGTGCTCGTCGGCGCGATACCGCGTGGCCGGAACGAGTGCCATCGCGAGGCGCCTGAGCCGGGGCCATTGCCCGGCGGTAGGCGCCGCAATCGTGGTCCCGCCCGTTGCAGGACGGTTGACGCAGGTCAAGCCCACCGGCCGGCCAGCCCGGGAAGATGAACCGCCATCATCGCCGGGGGAGGCGTCGTGGAGCACCATGCGGAGGTATTGCGGGGCGGGCGCTGGACGCTGCCCGCGCCGGGCTGGCGGGATCTCGTCGCGACGCTGATCGTCGTCGGCTTCCTGCTGCTGGCCGGTATCTGGGCGCACCAGATGGCCGGCCCGCTGACGGTGGCGCATCCTCCGGCCATCTCGCTGTCCCCGGCGGCGCTGCCCGGCTACACGCTGCGCACCGTCGCGCGCATGTTCGCGGCACTGCTCGCGTCGATTGCCTTCACGTTCGTCTTCGCGACCGCGGCGGCGCGCAGCCGTCGCGCCGAGCGCGTGCTGATCCCGCTGCTCGACGCGCTGCAGTCGGTGCCGATCCTCGGCTACCTGTCGTTTACCGTGCTGTTCTTTCTCTCGCTGTTCCCGGGGCGGATCCTCGGCGCCGAGTGTGCTGCGATCTTCGCGATCTTCACGAGCCAGGCGTGGAACATGACGTTCAGCTTTTATCAGGCGCTGCGCACGGTGCCGCTCGATCTCGACGAGACCAGTCGCAGCTTCCGGCTGTCCGCGTGGCAGCGCTTCTGGCGCCTCGACGTGCCGTTCGCGATGCCCGGCCTGGTCTGGAACGCGATGATGTCGATGTCGGGCGGCTGGTTCTTCGTGGTCGCATCCGAGGCGATCGCGGTCGGCAACCTGCACGTCGACCTGCCCGGCGTGGGCGCCTACGTCGCGCAGGCGATCGCGAACCGCGACCTGGCTGCGGTGGGCTGGGCGATCGTCGCGATGATCGTCGCGATCGTCCTGTACGACCAGTTGCTGTTCAGGCCGCTGGTCTCGTGGTCGGAGCGGTTCCGGTACGGCGATGCGGCGCCCGCGATCGCGTCGCGCAGCTGGATGCTCGACCTGTTCCAACGATCGCGATGGGTCGCCCGCGCGAGCGGCCCGGTCCGCGCGCTGCTGCACCGCGCGGCGCGTGCGCGGCTGCGCGGGTTCACGCCGGCGTGGCGCGGCCGAATCGCGCTGCCGCGGCACACGGGCGACGTGCTCTGGTTCGCGATGTGCGGCGCCGGATGCGCGTACGCGGCATACGAACTGTTCCGGCTTGGACGCGCAACGCTGACGTGGACGGACCTGCGCGTCGTGGCCGGCGCAGGGGCGCTCACATTCGCACGCGTGACCGTGCTGGTCATGCTTGCGTCGGCGCTCTGGGTGCCGATCGGTATCTCGATCGGCCTCCGGCCGGACGTGGCTGCCCGCATCCAGCCGGTCACGCAGTTCCTCGCCGCGTTTCCGGCCAACCTGCTGTTTCCTGTCGCCGTCTTCGCGATCGTGCGCTTGCGGCTCGCGCCCGACATCTGGCTGTGCCTGCTGATGATATTGGGCGCGCAATGGTATGTCCTGTTCAATGTGATCGCCGGTGCGAGCGCGTTCCCCGCCGACCTGCGCGAAGCGGCGGCGTGCTTCCGGGTGCGGCCTGTTACGTGGTGGCGTCGCGTCATGCTGCCGGGTGTGCTGCCATATTTCGTCACTGGCGCGATTACCGCGTCGGGCGGCGCATGGAACGCGAGCATCGTCGCCGAAGCGGTGAGCTGGGGCAACACACGCCTGAACGCCGGCGGACTCGGCGCCTATATCGCACGGATGACCGACGCCGGCGATTATCCGCGCATCGCGCTCGGCGTCGCCGTCATGTCGCTGTTCGTGATTGCGACCAATCGGTTCGTGTGGCGCCCGATGTACGCATTCGCGGAGCGCCGCACGCGGTTCGATTGAGCCCGCACTCTATCCTTTGACGCCCACTACTCACGGGAGACACGCGTGTCGAATCTCGACGAATCCACGGAACGGAATGTCGCGAACGCGACCGTGCCGCCTTCGGACACGGCGGCGATCGTGCTCGAGATGCAGGCCGTATGCAAGTCGTTCACGAAGCCGTCCGGCGAACCGCTGCACGTGCTGGCCAATATCGATCTCGCGCTGCACGAAGGCGAGATACTGGGGTTGCTGGGCCGCTCCGGCTCGGGCAAATCCACGCTGCTGAGGATCGCCGGCGGCCTTGTCAAACCCTCATCCGGCGCGGTGGCCTATCGCGGTGCACCGCTCTCCGGTCCGACCGACGGCATAGCCGTGGTGTTCCAGACCTTCGCGCTGTACCCGTGGCTGACCGTTATCGAAAACGTCGAGCTCGGCCTCGACGCGCTGGGCCTCGCCGCGCGCGACGTGCGCGCCCGCGCGGCCGCCGCGATCGAGCTGATCGGGCTCGACGGGTTCGAATCCGCATTTCCCCGCGAACTGTCCGGCGGCATGCGCCAGCGGGTCGGTTTCGCCCGCGCGCTCGTCAGCGAACCCGTGCTGCTGTTGATGGATGAACCGTTCTCCGCGCTCGACGTATTGACTGCGGAAACGCTGCGCACAGACTTTCTCGACCTGTGGGATGCGCGCCAGCTGTCGACGCGTGCGGTGCTGATGGTGACGCACAACATCGAGGAAGCCGTGCTGATGTGCGATCGCATCCTGGTGCTCGGCGCCGCTCCGGCGCGCATCGAGGCGATGCTGAACGTGCCGCTGCCGCATCCGCGCAGCCGGCATGATCCGGCCGTTCAGGCGATCGTCGGCAAGATCTATGCGACGCTGACCACACGCATCGCCGACGCGACGGCAGGCCAGGAAGCGACGGGCAGTGCGCTGGCCATGAAGCTGCCCGACGTGTCGAGCCACCATCTCGCCGGGTTCGTCGACACGCTCGCAGCCGCGCCGTATGACGGCCATGTGGAGCTCGGCACGATTGCGTCGGCGCTCGCGCTGCGGGTCGATGCGTTGTATGCGACCGCGGCCGCACTTCACCTGCTTGCCTTTGCTGAATGGCACGGTCGGTCCATCCGCCTGAGCGCCGCGGGCCACGTGTTCGCGCAGAGCGCCGATGATGCGCGGCGACGCCTGTTTCGCGAGCATGTCGTCCGGTTCGTGCCGCTCGCCGCGCATATCGATGAAGTGCTGGGCGAACGCGCAGGGCATCGCGCGCCGCGCGCACGTTTCGAGCTCGAACTCGAGGATCACCTCGATCCGCGCAGCGCGGAGCAGGCGCTGCGTGTCGTGACCGACTGGGGCCGCTACGCGGGACTGTTCGACTACGACGACCATACCCGCACCTTCGGCCGCTGATCGTCAGTTCCAACGCACTGCATTCGGCCGTGCACGCGATTCGACCGGCCGGGTACTGATTTTTACGCGGTGCGCAGGCGGCCGGGCCGCGTGCCGACGAGGCTCGCACTGCGAGTTTACGTACGCAGCGCGGCGAGCAATGGCGCCCAGAATGCGTGGCTCCCATACGCCGCGACATCGCAATCGGTGTCGAAACGGATCGCGATCGCAGCTTCCGCTTCGGTCAGCGGGTCCGCATGCTCGATCTGTCGTGCCAGTACCGCCGTGTCGGCATCGGAGGCATCGCATCCGCATGCCGCTCGCGCCGCGACACGTGCGGCGAGCGTCGCCTGGCTCGCGGTGAAATCGAGAATCGCGACGCGCACGCCGCGCCGTGCGGCGAGCGAGATGAACGCCGCGCGGTTGCGTTCGCGCAGGAACGTCGCGTCGACGATCGCCGTATAGCCGCTGTCGAGCACCACGCCGGCGTCCGAAAGCAGCCTTTCGTAGATTCTGTCGATCGCCGTGTCCGAATAGGTGTCGCGCGGCAGGCGGGTGTTCCCCGGGACACCGGCACTCCGCTTGCGTTCGACATCGCTGGACAGCCGGATCGCCCCGAGCCGCCCCGCCAGCGCACGGCTTGCCAGCGATTTGCCCGAGCCGGAAACCCCGTGACATAGGAGCAGTACCGGTTGCGCATCGCGCCGCGCATCGGCCATGGTCGAACCAATGCGCAGATAGCGGGCACGCGCCGCTTCGTCACCGCGCAGACTCGCGGTCAGCGCGCGCACCAGTGCCCGATAGACGAAGTAGCACGGCAGCACGCCCAGTGCAGCATGGTCGCCCGTGCGTGCCAGCCATCCGGAAAGGAGGCGGTGGGCGCAATCCTCGCGCCCGTGGGCGGAGAAATCCATCAACGCGAACGCGAGATCGCTCGCCACGTCGATCCAGCGCAGCGTGTCGTCGAATTCGATGCAGTCGAACATCAGGATCCGGTTGCGCCAGCGGACGATATTGTCGAGATGCAGATCGCCGTGGCACGCGCGCACGAATCCATGCGCGTGCCGATCGGCAAGCCGCGGTGCGATGCGGGTCAACTCGGCTTCGTACCAGGCCCGCAATGCGGCTTCGTCCGTCACGGCGACGTCGAGCGCGTCGAGCAACGGCCGGCACTGGGCCGCGACGCACTCCGCACTGCCGGGATAGCCCCTCGGGGCACGGCGCGGCGCATGCAGATGATGGCGGGCCAACATGGCGGCGAGGGCGTCCGCATCCGCCAGCCCTTCATCGAGCGACGCGCTGCGGACCGACAACATCCGTCGTGCGTCGAACCGGCGCATGCGCACCACGTACTCGCCAGGTGGTGCCGTCTGCTGCCGATGCCGGCGCCCGCCGATCCGCACCGGCGCGTCGAACGCGCATCGCCGGCCGCGTGCGACGAGCGGCCAGACGCCCAGGTACAGCGGGCCGGCGAACGGTCGATTGAGCGTGCACTCCGCGAGCGCGCAGCGGCGCCGCCGCGCAGCGCGCACGAGGTCGACGAAGGCGAGACGCACCGGCTTGATGCGCTTGTACGCGTAGCGCCCCGCCAGATAGACGACGGACAGATGCGTTTCGATCCGCTCGATGCGGCCCGCGGGGTGCGGATACGTGACGGGCCGACTCAATGCGCGATCGAATTGCATCGCCTTTCGTGCATTTCCGCGGCCCAGCGCAAACGGTACGTGAGACGTTCGGGACATGGTGGACGGATCGGTATGGCGGGCGGGCGCGTCGTTGCCGCACCGCGCAGGTTGGATTCGAAAGAGAACGGCACGTTCCCGTCTGCTCGACTTTGTCGGATCGGTGTGGCAAGCCACGCACCACCGCTCGACGGACTCCATTGCAGCCGAGCAGCGCGTGTGCCGACTTGATAAGCGTCAAGCCTGCAACGAAAGAGGACGCTTGACGCAAGTCAACCGCGCTCGCGGGCGCGGCAATACAGTCGGTTCCAGCACCCGTGAAGGCGTGAGAGCGCGCGTCATGCTGCATGCGCGCCGCGACATGGCGGGATTGGCGGCCGCCGGGCGCGGTCATGTCGCTCGATTACGGGCGGAACTCACGGGCCGACGAGGCATTCAAGATGAAACAACGAGCATTGACGGTCGGTGTGCTGCTCGCGCTGGGCGCATGTGCGGGGGCAGAGCGGGCCGGAACATTCAGGACGACTGAAACGCAACTGCTTGCGATGCGTCAGGCAGCATCGCTGCAGTGCGCGACGCCGTCGGAATGCGATCGCGCGTGGAGTCGCACGCGCCGCTACGTCGAAGCCCATTCGTCAACCCGAATCACGCGAGCGAGTGCCGACCGGATCGAAACGGCGCAACCGTATGTGGCCGGAGAAGTCTATCTCTGGGCGTCGCGCACGGCGTCGGGCGAGGGCGGCGCGGTGATCCGGCTCAAGGCGATGTGCAAGGGCATGTACGACAGCAATGGCGGCCCGGGGTGGCAATACGATGCGTGCGCCAGGAAAATCCTCGAGATAGGGAACGGTTTTCAATCGGACGAGAACCCGCCTGGTTAGCGGCCAACGCGGCCGCCCCGCGCCAATACGGCCTCTCACGTCGCGGTTGCCCGGATCCGGCGCAACCGCGGCTGGCGGCCGGCAGACAGCTTCGGCCGGCGCGCGGCGATGGCCGCCCGTGAGGTCGCGGGCCGATTTCGATGCTGTTCCAAACCGTTGACCTCGGTCAACGCGGGCGTGCGTCGAGTGCCGATGATGGAAACGAATCCGGACGCGCAAGCGCGTTCGTTCTTTCCGCGAGGTTCGCATGTACACGAATATCATGGTCGCGACGGACGGCAGTCCTTCCGCGAAACAGGCGCTCGACGAAGGTCTCAGGATGGCCAGGCTATGCGGCGCCCGTCTGTTCGCCGTTTTCGTCGTCGACAAATCGACCCTGTTCGCTTACGGCGGCCGCGTGGAGCCCGAGGCCTTGCTCGACGAGATCCGGCGGCATGGCGCGGCAATCCTGCGGGATGCCGACCGGACGATCTCGCGCGCGTCAGTCAACGGCGAGACGGAAATCATCGAGACCGATTTCGGGCAGGATGTCGCTGAGCGACTTCAGCAATACGTCGCCGACCATTCGACCGATCTGGCCGTGATCGGCACGCACGGTCGACGCGGTGTCCGGCGGCTGGTGCTTGGCAGTGTCGCCGAACGCTTCCTCCGCACCTCGAGTTGCCCGGTCTTGCTCGTGCGCGGCGACGATGGCGCACACACCACCGTCGCGGCGGCCTAGCGTCGCTGCCATGCCACCCGCCCAGGTGATCATCATGCAGATCTCGTTTCCTTCCGAACATCCGATGTATTGCGGCATCGATCCGGCCCTGAGCTTTCCGGCGCTCGTCGAAGGCCGCCGCGTGCACTGTGCGATCACCGCGGCAGCGCTGGAAGATCACTTCCGCGCGGCGTCGCCTCGCGAGCAGGATCTCGTCGACGCCTTTGCGCGTCATCGTCCCGCCATCGAACGCGCGGCGCGCTGTCTGCTCGAGGAAGTCGGCGGGCGGCCGATCCTGCTTCACAGCGGCTATTTCCGGTTCTGCACGTAATCGGCGTCCGCCCTTGACGCTCATCAAGCGCGTGCCTGGGCGGGGGGGTACGCTCGATTTTGAAAGATCATTCGTCCCTTGCGCGGCTCGCGGCGTCGCGCCATCCGATCTTCCTTGCAGCCGATGCCGTCGGGACGAAGGCGACGGCCGCACGTCAACTGTCAAAGGAGTCCGAACCATGAGCAACATGACGCGTTACGATCCGTTTTCGCTCGAGCCAGTTTCCGACCTGTTCCAGGGGCTGTTCAGGCCGCTGCGCGGCATGGCGTTGGCCGACGAACCCGATCTTGCGTCGATGAAGATCGACGTCACCGAAAACGACAAGGCGTATACGGTCAATGCGGAACTGCCCGGCGTCTCCAAGGACGACATCGACGTCCAGATCACGGGAAATACCGTATCGATCAACGCGAAGATCGAGCGCAGCAACGAGCAGAAGGATGGCGAGCGCGTGATCCGGCGCGAGCGCTACAGCGGTGCGATCAGCCGCTCGTTCTCGCTGTCCGGCGACATCGACGACGCGAACGCGACGGCGACGTATCAGGATGGGGTGCTGTCGCTGACGTTGCCGAAGAAGGCGCTGATCGGGCAGAAGAAGCTCACGATCAGCTGATCGGGTGACAAGCGGCGGGCGATGCCGACACGCATCGCCCAACTTGACGAGCCGGCGCGCGGAGCGATCCGCGCGTCGTTTCGTTGAAGCGGTCGCATGTGCGCCTACGCATGCGATGGTGTACTGCCGATCCGATAGCCGACCGTCTGCGCGAGGATCGGCAACTCGTCCTCGTTGAGTCGCAATGCGTCGGCGAGCATGCGGTGATTGATCCAGCCGCGCACGACCGTGCCGAGGCCGGCCGCCGCGCAGTAAAGCGAGACGTTCTGCGCGATGGCGCCGGCCGCGATTGCCGAGAACACGTCGCGTTGTCGCGGCGGCATGTCGAGTATCGCGGCAGTCCGGACGACGTAGACGAGATCCAGGGGCGCGCGGCCGACGAAGTCCTGATAGCCGGTCAGATTGCGCGCATCGACCGCGTGCTTCAGCACGAGCTGGTGCGCGGGCGCATCGTAACGATAGACACCGTACGGCAGCGCAACGTAGATGTCGATTTCATTGAATGCGTGCGCGGACGGCGCGGTACGGCCGCCGCTTGCCGGCCGGTTGATGCCATCCGCCGCCCACAGGATCGTGCCGAGCGTCGCGGGCGACAACGGTGTGGCGGCGAATTCGCGGGAACTCATCCGGGTCGCGAGCGCCGCCATCAGCGGCACGCCGTTATCGAGCATCGGGCGCGGCAGGTCCACGATGCCCGGCGATTCTCCTTGCGATGGCCCCGGGGGTGCCGTAGGCACTGGCGAGTAGGCCAACAGCTGCTGTTCGGTCATTTTAGTCTCCTTGAAGCGTGACTGCGCGTACCTGGAACGTCGTGCATCGGCGATCTCACGATAAGGCGGCCGGCCCGCATCGGGTTGACTTCCGTCAAGCGATGCATCGACCGGCCACGCCGTGCGGCACGAAGTATCCGTTGACCTGCATCAGCGATCGGGGGCCGCGCGTGTGCAACTCTGGCTGTGTGCGGCGAACAGGCGCGCCGCGGCTCACAGGAGAGCAGACGATGAAAACCGACAAGCAGTTGAAGCAGGACGTTCAGGATGAACTGGAATCCGACCCTTCGATCGATTCGACCCGCATCGGTGTCGAGGTGAGCGACAGCATCGTGACGCTTTCGGGGCACCCGCCTAGCTATGCGGAGAAGCTGGCGATCGAGCGTGCGGCGAACCGCGTGGCCGGCGTCAAGGCGCTCGTTGTCGACATGACCGTGCATCTGCCGGATGACGACGTGCGTACCGACGAGGACATCGCGAAAGCGGTGCGCTCGGTGCTGCACTGGACGGTCGGTCTGCATGACGATGCGGTCAAGGTGCAGGTCGAACGCGGCTGGATCACGCTGTCCGGCAAGGTCGACTGGGCGTATCAGAGCCATCTGGCCGTGCGCTCGATCTCGCAGATGCGCAGCGTGACCGGCGTGACCGACCACATTGCGGTACAGGGAACGATCGGCGCCGACGACATCGGCAGCAACATCAAGCGCGCGATCATGCGTCACGCGGAACGCGAAGCGAAGCACATCGCGATCGACGTGCACGACGGCACCGTGCGGTTGTCCGGCAAGGTCGGCTCGTTTTCCGAGCGCAAGGCCGTGCGCGGTGCCGCGTGGTCGGCGCGAGGCGTGCGCGCGGTCGTCGACGATCTGGTGGTGGAGTAAATCAGACGGGCGGCCGGCGCATGTGCGGTCCGCCCAGATATATAGGAAGTCAGATGACACTGTCGGGTGAGCTTCACGATGCGGACTGGTCGGTCGCGATCGAGACGGTCGCGGCCGAAACGGGCGGCTTCCGCTGTCGGATCCACGTCACGCTCAAATCGCCGGATGGCGTATGCGAGCGGACGTTCGCACATAGCAGGATCCATGCAACCGAGCGCGAAGCCGCGATCGATGCGCTGCGAGCCGGGATGACGTGGATCGAGATGAAGAAATCGAACACCTTCACGGTCTGAACCGGCGGGTGACGCGGCTACGCGCAACTTCATGCGGCCTTGGGCACCGAAAGCTGCAGCGCCTTGGCGAAGCGGGCGAGTGTGGCGATCGATCCCGTCACGCTTTCGTAACGCTCGTGCCCGATCTGTCCGTCGAGTATCACGAGCATGCCGGCATCGCGAGCGAGAGCGACGAGTACCTGCGTATCGAGTGCGGCTGTATCGGACGCGTTGTCCGGGTTGGTGAGGTGGTCGGCGTGTGACATGACAGCTCTCCTCGTGCCTGCGATCGGTATGTGGTGCAACCGTTCTTGGTGATTTCAGTATCGTCGTCGCCACGGGACGATTCAATCAGCCTTGCCCGAAGTTGCGGTAGGAATCGTGCAGAGGCCGTCGGCGGATTCCTACACGGCGCGCCGCTTCGGAGCGGCATCGCCGTGTGCCGGCACGCGCTGTCGACGCCGCGCGTACCAGCTTCCGATCGCGTGCCAGATCTCGGCCGCGGATTCGCAATACGTGAACAACTCCAGGTCGCGACGGTCGATCATCCCTTCGTCCGCGAGAAACGACAGGTCGACCGCGCGGCGCCAGTACGCCTCGCCGACGAGGATGACCGGCAACGGCGCGATCTTGCGCGTCTGTAGCAGCGTCAGCACCTCGAACAACTCGTCGAACGTGCCGTAGCCGCCGGGAAAAAATACCGCCGCTTTCGCGCGCTCGAGCAGGTGCAGCTTGCGGATCGCGAAGTAGTGAAACCGGAAGCAGAGATCCGGCGTGAGGTACGGATTCGGCGCCTGTTCGCGCGGCAGTTCGATGTTGAAACCGATGCTCGGTGCTCCGCGCTCGTAAGCGCCGCGGTTGGCGGCTTCCATGATGCCGGGGCCGCCGCCGGTCACGATCGCGAGCCGCGCGGTGCGCGTGCATCGGTCGGCATGCGCGACGATACGCCCAAATTCGCGCGCGACGCGGTAATACACGCTGTGCTCGACGAGCCGGCTGGCGACCGCGACGGCGCGGCGCCGAGCCGCGTCATGCGGACGCTCTGCAAGCAGGCGATTCGCTTCGTCCAGTCGTGCATTCGCGACGGACGGTGCGGCGATGCGCGTGCTACCGTAGATGACGACCGTGTGGCCGATGCGTTCAATCTGCAGGCGCTCCTCGGCTTTCCAGTAGTCCAATTGCAGCCGGATGCCCCGCATGCTCGCGCGCTGCAACAGCGTCGCGTCGTCATCGACAGCGGGACGGTTCGGGCGTTTGGCGACGCGCCGTGTGCGACGCGGGATGCACCGGCTGCCGTCGTTGGCGACGAGCGCATCCGGCCGTGTCCGTAGTCGTTTGCCGCGCGTCTTTGCCGCCGACGCGTCGGGTACGGTGCGGGGGCGTGCGTCGCGTTTCGCGACGCCCGCGGGAACGCGTTTGACGATGGTCGACATGAACGGAAGGGGCTAGCGCCGGCTACTGGCTCAACACCCATCGCACGAGCCGATGCGCGTCGTCGGCAGACAGCGGCCCGCCGCGATCGATGGCGGATGGCATCGGCGTGTCGCCCCAGTGCGCAGGACCGCCGACGCGCAGCTTGCGTTCCAGTTGCGCGCCGGCGTTCGGATCGTCGCGGTAGCGGTCCGCGATCTCGTGGAATGACGGCCCGAGGAACGTTACGTCTGGCGTATGGCAGAACATGCAGTGCTGCGCGTTGACGAGTTCGGTCGGCTCGGGCACGGTCGTTTGCGCCGCGGCCATGCCGGCGGTCGCGGCAATGAAGCAGAAGGCGGCGCAACGCATGATGCTCATGTTGGTTTCCTCGTCGGGATCAGGAGAAGGAGATCACTTCGTCGAGCGGGCGACGCGGCGAATGCGACGTGTGCGGGCCGCGCCCGACACGCAGCAGCAACTGCGGTTCGCCGCGCAGCCCGAGCATGTGGCACAGATGGGCGCGCAGTCCGGCCGTCTCGATCGGCTGGTTCAGGTACGACGCGGTATAGCCGGCGCGCGTCGCGACGAGCAGGATCCGCTCGAGCGCCTGGCCGGCGGCGAGCCAGGCTTCGCGATCGTCGCGCACGGTCGCGATGCACACGATCAACGGCGATGCGCCGACGAGCTGGTGATGCAGCGCGGCCAGCCCGTTGCCGAGATCGAAGGTCCGTACCGCCGTCGTCACGACCGGCGCCGCAAAATCCAGCAACGCCGGCACACCGGCCGCGAACGCCGGCATGCCGTCGACGTGTCGGCGCGGATCGATCCAGCTCGCCAGTTCGCGCCGGAAGCGCGGATCGGCGAACTGCTGCCGGTCGGCCTCCGCGACCAGTTCGGCGACGCGTGCTCGATGCGCGATCGAGTCGACGCACGCGATGTCGGCGCCTTCCGCGACGCCCGCCGCAATCAGATCGCGCTGGAGTTCTTCAGGAACGGCGCTCGATTCGAACGGTGCGCGTGTCGTGACGCGGTCCGTAATCGCATCGAACAGTGCGCCGAGGGAGGCATCGGAATAGCCGTCGTCGCAGACGCGCACGAGCGCAAGCAGATCGGGGTCGACTTCGGAAGGAAACGTGCTGATCGTGTGGGCGAGCCCGGCGTGATTGAGCGCGACACGCAGATTGAGCAACGCCGCGCCGCAACTGATGATGAGTTCGCGATCGAACGGATCGACCACGGGCAACGCACGAAGGCGGTCCGCACAGACCGAGATCGTGGCGCCGTTGACCAGGAAGCGCCACGGCTGGGAGTTATGGCTGGACGGAGCCAGCACCGCGTAGCCCAGCAATGACCTTAGCTGATGGTCGGGATGGGCACTGGCGGCAAGCGGCGGAACGGATATCATTCGATCATCTCCAGGTCGCCGCTCTGGCGGCGAATCGCCACTTCATCGTGTCAGCAACCGTCCGGCGGCCGTTGACCCACATCAAGCGCCCGTCACCGGGCGGTGCGGACGCGATGCGCGACGAGTAGTCTGGGAACGTGAAGCGCCGCCGGAGCCACTCGACGCCGCGCCGCTTTTCGCGCCGCTGCGTGTCGAGGCAGTGCGCTACGCGCTGACCGATGCCAATCGCGCACTCGACGACTTGCGCAGCGGGCGCGTGTCGGGCGCCGCCGTGCTGGGCATGCGCGGTTGATCTCCTCGACGGAGCCAGGCGGCGCGATCAGATTTGCCGCAGGCCTTCCAGGTCGACGATC
>Ga0207690_10000092_pt1 | contig 74832 bp, 79 predicted proteins | sample KBSC23metaG_FD_184315 | JGI IMG/M metagenome (GOLD analysis project Ga0207690, IMG submission 184315) | Corn rhizosphere microbial communities from Kellogg Biological Station, Michigan, USA - KBS C2-3 metaG (SPAdes) (version 2) | ecosystem: Host-associated > Plants > Roots > Rhizosphere > Soil ... | reverse complement strand
GGACGCTCTCTCCGCCGTTATCGACCAGCGGCCACACGGGCCCGGCCGTCGACTGCGCGATCCTCGCCATCCACCTGGCCGGCGCCAGCTCGATCCTGGGGGCCATCAACTTCATCACCACGATCTTCAACATGCGCGCGCCGGGCATGACCCTGCACAAGATGCCGCTGTTCGTCTGGTCGATCCTGGTGACGGTGTTCCTGCTGCTGCTCTCCCTGCCGGTGCTGGCGGGCGCGATCACCATGCTGCTCACCGACCGCAACTTCCACACCCACTTCTTCGACGCGGCCGGCGGCGGCGATCCGATCATGTACCAGCACCTGTTCTGGTTCTTCGGGCACCCTGAGGTCTACATCCTGATCCTGCCGGGCTTCGGCATGATCAGCCACATCGTGTCGACCTTCTCGAGGAAGCCGGTGTTCGGCTACCTAGCCATGGCCTACGCCATGGTGGCGATCGGGGTGATCGGCTTCGTCGTGTGGGCGCACCACATGTACACGGTCGGCATGCCCATCAACCTGCGCGCCTACTTCGTCGCCGCGACCATGGTCATCGCGGTGCCGACCGGCATCAAGGTGTTCAGCTGGATCGCCACGATGTGGGGCGGCTCGATCGACTTCAAGACGCCGATGCTGTGGGCGATGGGCTTCATCTTCCTGTTCACGATCGGCGGGGTGACGGGCGTCGTCCTGGCCAACGCCGGCGTCGACTACAGCCTGCACGACACCTACTACGTAGTGGCCCACTTCCACTACGTGTTGAGCCTGGGGGCGGTGTTCGCGATCTTCGCGGGTTTCTACTACTGGTTCGAGAAGATGTGGGGCGTGAAGTACCGTGAGTGGCTGGGCGCGGTGCACTTCTGGATCACCTTCGTCGGCGTGAACCTGATCTTCTTCCCGCAGCACTTCCTGGGCCTCCAGGGAATGCCGCGCCGCTACATCGACTACCCGGACGGCTTCGCCTACTGGAACAAGGTCTCCTCCATCGGCTACGCGGTCACCGCGGTGGGCGTGGTCGTGTTCCTGGTGGTGCTGCTCGACGCGATGGTGTTCCGCCGCAAGGCCGAGGCCAATCCGTGGGGCGAAGGCGCCACGACGCTGGAGTGGACGCTGCCATCGCCGCCGCCGTTCCACCAGTTCAACGAGCTGCCGGTGGTCAAGGCCGACGTCCACTAAGGGCCACGCCTTCCACCTAACAAACCCGAGGGGCGCGGATCGCAGGGTTCGCGCCCCTCGACCATTTAAGAGTAGTCTGCAATGGCCATGTCTCCGGCCCTTTCCTCCGCCGCCAAGTCCGCCCCCGCCCGCTGGCAGGATTTCGTCCAGCTCCTGAAGCCGCGGGTGATGTCGTTGGTGGTGTTCACCGCCTTGACCGGGCTGGTCTGCGCCGACCATGCGGTGAACCCCATCCTGGGCGCCGTGGCGATCCTGTGTATTGCGGTGGGGGCCGGCGCCTCGGCGTCCCTCAACATGTGGTACGACGCCGACATCGACGCACGCATGCGCCGCACGCGGGGCCGCCCGGTGCCGGCGGGCCGTGTGCAGGGCGCGGACGCGCTGGCGCTCGGCATCGTGCTCTCTATCTTCTCGGTCATGCTGATGGGCATGGCGCTGAACTGGCTCGCCGCCGGCTTGCTGGCCTTCACCATCTTCTTCTATGCGGTCGTCTATACGATGTGGCTGAAGCGCTCGACGGCTCAGAACATCGTCGTCGGCGGCCTGGCCGGCGCGCTGCCGCCGGTGATCGGCTGGGCGGCGGCCAGCGGGTCGGCGCCGCTTAACGCCTGGCTGCTCTGCGCCATCATCTTCATGTGGACGCCGCCGCACTTCTGGGCGCTCAGCCTCTACACGAGCGAGGACTATGAGAAGGCCGGTGTGCCGATGATGCCGGTGGTCGCCGGGGCGGCCTCCACGCGGCGTCAGATCCTGGCCTACAGCCTGCTCTTCACGCCGCTCTGCCTCGTGCCCGCTTTCACCGGCCTGGGCGGTCCGATCTACCTGGCCGTCGCCGCGCTCGGCGGCCTGGTCTTCGTGCTGCTGGCCGCGAGGCTGTCGCGCAGCCACGCCGGCGAGGCCAAGGGCCAGCGCAACGAAGAGGCTTCCCCTGGGGGCCTCTACGACGTGCGCGCCGGTGCAAAGGACGCGCGCAACCTGTTCGCCTTCTCGATCCTCTACCTAACCTTGCTCTTCGCCACCCTGCTCGGCGAGCACCTGATGGGTGTCACGCCCCTGAACCTGCTTTCGGAGCTGCTGCGATGAGCGATCCCGCGCGCGAGAGCGAAACTGAACAGAAGGCCCGCCGTGGCCGCAATATCGCCTTGGCGCTCGGCTTGATCCTCTTCGTCATCCTGATCTTCGTGGTCACCATCGTCCGGCTGGGAGGGAACGTCGCGTCCAATGTCTTCTAGGCACCCGTTGAGTCCGCTGCAGCGGCGAAACCGGACTATCGGCTTCGCCTTCGCCTTCGTCTTCTTCGGCATGATCGGCGCGTCCTACGCCGCCGTGCCGCTCTACAGGGCCTTCTGCCAGGCCACCGGCTACGACGGCACCGTGCGCCGCGCCTACAAGGCCCCCGATCGGGTGCTCGACAGCAAGATCACCGTCCACTTCGACACCAACGTCCGCGACCTGCCCTGGGACTTCACCGCCGAGCAGCATTCCCAACCGATGAAGATCGGCGAGACCAAGGTCGCGATGTTCAAGGTGACCAACCATTCGGACAAGCCGGTCACGGCGCGCGCGGTCTTCAACGTCGTGCCCGAGCAGTCGGCTGTCTATTTCCACAAGCTCTCGTGCTTCTGCTTCTCCGACCAGACGGTCGGCCCGCGCCAGACCGTCGAGTTGCCGGTGCTCTATTTCGTCGATCCCAAGTACGCGACCGACTTCGAGACCCGCAACCAGAAGGAAGTCACCCTGTCGTACACCTTCTATCCCGCCACCGACGTGAAGCCGCAGACCGCTTCGGCGACGACGCCGGCGAAGGCGGGATAGCAGGCGAAGGCGAGATCCCGTGCGCCGGCGATGCCGGCAGTCCGTCAGTGGCGGGTCTGGGAGTGTTCGCCGCCGGGACGGGCGATGTCGGTGAGAGCCTTGCCGGCTTTGGTCGAGGCGCCATTGGTCGCCAGGTCGCTCAGCGAGACGATGCCGACCAGGCGCTTGTCGCGGTTCAGCACCGGCAGGCGTCGCACCTGCAATTCGCCCATGTTCGCCAACACCTCGTCGATGTCATCGTCCTCGAAACAGTAGCGGACCTCTCCGCTCATCACGTCGCGGATCCTGACGTCGGGTCCCTTGCCCTCGGCGACCGCGCGCACGGCGATGTCGCGATCGGTGATCACGCCGACCAGCCGGTCGTTTTCGCCGACGGGCAGCACGCCGGCGTCGCACTCGGCCATCATCTTCGCCGCGTCGCAGATCGTTTCCTGCGGATTGGCGATGGTGACGTCGCGCGTCATGCATTCGTTCACACGCACTTCGACCTCCTTGAAATCTGGACGAAGCCCGGCCTTGGACACCTCCCGCCGGCTTCGCCCCGACAACCGACGCCGCGCCGGGACGGTTCCATCGTCCTGTGCGCGCCCCGCCGGCTGCGGCAAGTTTTCGACGCCGCCGTTCGCCCAAACCCGCAGCCAGCACAAGCGACCGACGGTAGCCGCCTTCTCCCCTTGTGGGAGGCGGCTGGGCAGGGCTATAGCGTCACGCGAACCGGTCTTGCGTGCGGGGTGAGTCCCGTGGGGCGGCTGTGTGGATTTGTGAGGGACTAGGACCGTAAGATGGCCGAAGGCGTGAAGCACGACTACCACTTGGTCAATCCGTCGCCCTGGCCCCTGGTCGGATCGATATCCGCCGTCGTGATGGCGCTGGGCGGCGTGACCTGGCTGAAGGGCATGTTCGGCCTGCCGGCGCACACGTCCTGGCTGTTCTTCGCCGGGCTCGCGGGCGTGCTGTTCACGATGATCGTCTGGTGGCGGGACGTGGTGCTGGAAGCCAACCGCGGCGACCACACCCCGGTCGTTTCCATCGGCCTGCGTTATGGGATGATCCTGTTCATCGCCTCGGAGGTGATGTTCTTCGTCGCCTGGTTCTGGATCTTCTTCGAGATGGCGCTGTTCCATCACCACCGGACGCTGTCGTCGATCGAGGAGGTGCGGACCGCCTGGGCGACCTGGCCGCCGCATGGCGTCGAGACGGTGCCGGCTTTCCAGTTGCCTCTGGTCAACACGCTCACCCTGCTGCTCTCCGGCACCACCGTCACCTGGGCGCACCACGCGCTTCAGACCGGCGACCGCCGCGGCGCGAAGATCGGCCTCTTCCTGACGATCTGCCTGGGGGTGCTGTTCACCTCGATCCAGGCCTATGAATATCACCACATCATCGTGGCGAAGGAGTTCTTCTCGCCCGAGTCGGCGAATGCCGGCCTCTATGGCTCGTCCTTCTTCATGGCCACCGGCTTCCACGGCTTCCACGTGCTGATCGGGACCATCTTCCTGACGGTCTGCCTGATCCGCCTGCTGGGCGGCGGGTTCACTCCGCAGAAGCACTTCGGCTTCGAGGCGGCCGCCTGGTACTGGCACTTCGTCGACGTGGTGTGGCTGTTCCTGTTCGCCTTCATCTACGTGATCTTCGGAGCCCACGGCGGCGGCTGATGGATAAGCCCAACCCCCTGCTGTCGGGCGCGGCCGGGCGCTGCCCCAACTGCGGGGAAGGCTACCTCTTCGAGGGGTTCCTGAAGGTGTCCCCGCGCTGCGAAGCCTGCGGCTTCGACCTGAAGGCCGCCGACAGCGGCGACGGCCCTGCGGTGTTCGTGATCCTGATCGCGGGCCTGATCGTGGCCTTCGGAGCGCTCTTCACCATGGTCGCCTTCAAGCCGCCCGTCTGGGTGACGCTGGCGATCTGGCTGCCGATGACGCTGGTCATCGTGTTGGCGCTCCTTCGGCCCATGAAGGGCCTGATGCTCGCGGCCCAGTTCATGAACAAGGCCAGCCAGGCGCGTCATGACTAGCGGCCCCACGACTGAGAGCTGGGAGCCGCAGGTCGAGCCGCGGCCCGCGAAGCCGCCCGAGCGCGGCTTTCCGATCGGCCTGACCATCGCCACGCTGATCGCGCTTGCGATCCTCATCGGCCTGGGCGTGTGGCAACTCGAGCGCCTCAAGTGGAAGGAAGGGCTGCTGGCGCACATCGCAGCCCTGCAATCGGCGCCCGCGCGGCCGATCGAGCCGGTGCTGGACGCACTCGGCCAGGGGCGTGACGTTGATTTCACGCGCGTCTCGGTGAGCTGTCCGGGCCTCGCGGCGGCGCCCTTCGTGGAGATGTACGGCATCATCCAGGGCGAGGCCGGCTCCCGGTTGATCTCCGCCTGCGCCGTGGCGACAGCGCGCTATCGGACGGTCCTCGTCGATCGCGGCTTCATTCCCGACACCGTCGCCGCGCGGCCGAGCGTGGACGCTGGCTCGCAGGCGCCTTTCGTGGTGACCGGCGTGCTGCGCAAGCCCGAGGGCGGCAACATCTTCACGCCGCCGAACAAGCCCGACCGCTGGTTCCTCCGCGACGCAGCGGGCATGGCGCGCCAACTCAAGGCGCCCGCGCCGGCGCCCTATTTCCTGATGGCCGAGACCGCGACCAATCCGGAGTTCAAGGGGCTGGTCCCCGCCCCGCTACCGACGGAAATCCCCAACCGCCACTTCGAATATGCGCTCACCTGGTTCGGCCTTGCCGCGGGTCTGGTCTGTGTCTATGTCGCCGCTCTCTTCAAGCGGATGAGGGGTTGATGCGGTACGTCTCCACCCGCGGGCAGGCGCCGTCGGTCGGGTTCGTGGATGCGGTGCTGGGCGGCCTTGCTCCGGACGGCGGCCTCTATGTGCCGCAGGCCTGGCCGCAGATCCCGCCTCAGGAGATCGCAGGCTTCGCGGGCAAGCCCTACGCCCACGTCGCCGCCCGCGTGATCGGCGCCTTCGCCGACGGCGAGATCGCGGCCGCCGACCTTAAGGACATGTGCGAGGAGGCCTACGCCACCTTCACCCACGGCGCCGTCGCGCCCCTGGTGCAACTTCATCCCGGCGTCTTCATGGCCGAGCTGTTCCATGGGCCGAGCCTCGCCTTCAAGGACGTGGCCATGCAGATCCTGGCCAGGCTCTACGACCACCTGCTTGGGTCGCAGAAGCGGGTCCAGACGATCCTCTGCGCGACCTCCGGCGACACCGGTGGGGCGGCGGTCGAGGCCTTCCGGGGGCGCAGGAACGTCCGCGTCGTGGCGCTCTTTCCGGAGGGGCGCATCTCCGAGGTGCAGCGCCGGTTCATGACCACGGCCACCGAGGGCAATGTCGCCTGCGTGGCGGTGAAGGGCTCGTTCGACGACTGCCAGGCGATCGTGAAGCAGGCGTTCCAGGATCAGAGCCTGCGCCAGGCCGTCGACCTCTCCGGCGTCAACTCGATCAACTTCGCCCGCATCGCCGCCCAGGCGGTCTATTATTTCACCACCGCGGCCAGCCTGGGCGCGCCGGAGCGCAAGGTGTCGTTCTGCGTGCCCTCGGGCAATTTCGGCGACGCCTTCGCGGGCTACGTCGCCCACCGCATGGGCCTGCCGATAGGCCAGATCCTGGTGGCCACCAACGCCAACGACATCCTGGCGCGCACCTTCGAGACCGGCCGCTACCTGCGCGGCAAGGTGAACCCCACCATGTCGCCGGCCATGGACATCCAGTCCGCCTCCAACTTCGAGCGGCTCTATTTCGAGGGCGTGCTGCGCGAACCGGTCGAGACCGCCCGCGCTTTCACGGCGTTCGCGGACACCGGCGCCATCGACGTGCCGCCGCAGGCGTTCTCGGCGATGCGCGAGCTGTTCCGTGGCGTCTCGGTCAGCGAAGACGACACGGCGCGGACTATCGTGGCGACGCTGAACGAGACGGGCGAGCTCATCGATCCCCATACCGCCGTGGGCCTCGGTGCGCTGCGGCGCGCGGCGTTGACTGGGCCGGTCGTTGTCATGTCGACGGCGCACGCCGCCAAGTTCCCGGAGGCGGTGGCGAGCGCCTGCGGCGTGACGCCGGAGCTGCCGCGCGGCGTCGCCGACCTAGTCAGCCGCCCCGAGCGCTTCGACCGCCTGCCGGCCGAGGCCGAAACCATCAAGGCCTATGTCCGCGCCTTTGCCGGGGCCTGAGGCCATAGCCGCCGCCAGCGCCAGTCCCAGGGTCCACACGCTCGCCAACGGCGTGCGGGTCGTCTGTGACCCGATGCCCGGCCTGCAGACTGTGGCCTTGTCGGTGGTGGCCGGTCGTGGCGCGCGCGCTGAGGACGAGGCGCGGTCGGGCTGGTCGCACCTGCTGGAGCACATGGTCTTCAAGGGCGCCGGCGGTCGCTCGGCGCGCGGGATCGTCGAGGTGATCGAGGCGCAGGGCGGCAACATCAACGCCGCCACCGGCTACGAGCGCACCAGCTTCCAGGTCCGCGCGTTGGCTGGCGGCCTCGACCTCGGCTCGGCGGTGATCGCAGACCTGGTGCAGCGCCCGACCATGGACGAGGCGGACCTCACCCGCGAGAAGCAGGTGGTCGCCCAGGAGATCGCCGAGGCCGCCGATGCGCCCGACGACCTGGTGTTCGAGCTGGCCCAGGCGGCAGCCTTCGACGACCAGCCGCTCGGCCGCCCGATCCTGGGCACGCCCGGATCCATCGGAGCGACGACGCCACAGACGCTCAGCGCCTGGCGCGCCAGCCTCTACGGGCCGCAGTCCCTGGTGGTCAGCGCCGCCGGCGCGGTCGACGAGGATGAGCTGCTGCGCCTGGCCGAACGCGACTTCGGCCCGGCCTCCGATGAAGGCGCGGCCGTGCCGCCAGCCCAGGCGCCGGCGCATTTCACCGGCGGCCGGCGAGCGATCGCCAAGAGCCTGGAGCAGGCAAACCTGGTGCTCCTGCTGCCGGCGGTGAGCGTGCGCGACGAGGCCTATTTCGCGCTTCGCCTGCTCGCCGAGATCCTGGGCGGCGGCATGGCCTCACGGCTGTTCCAGGAGGCCCGCGAGAAGCGCGGCCTGGCCTATGCTATCGACGCCTATTCCGAGACCTACGCAGACGCGGGCGTGCTGGGCGTCTTCGCCGGCTGCGCCGCGGCGGATGCGGCGGAACTGACGCGGGTGGCGGCCGGCGAGATCGCGGGCATGTTAAAGCCGGTGGGCGAGGCGGAGCTCGCCCGCGCCAAGGCCCAGCTGAAGGGCGCCATGTTCATGGGCCGCGAGGGCGCGCTGGCGCGCGCCGAGCAGGCCGCCGGCCAGGTGTTGCTGTTCGGGCGCACGCTCGATCCTGTCGAGACGGCCGCGGAAGTGGATGCGGTGACGGCGCGCGATCTGGTGCGGCTGACGGAGCAGATCCTGGCGCCGAAGAAGGCCGCCGTCGCGGTGCTGGGGCCGAAGGCGTCGCTGAAGGCCGCGCCGGCGTTCGAGGCGGCGCTGTTCGGCTAGCTCTGCGGCCCGATGACCCTGCCCAAGGCTTCGAGATAGGCGGCGAACGCCCTGCGGCCGACCGAGGTGATCCGCACCTGAGTGCGCGGCTTGCGGCCGAGATAGCCCTTCTCGATCGTCACATATTGCGCATCTTCGAGCTTGCGCAGCTGCACGGACAGATTGCCCTGCGTCACATCCAGCACGTCCTTCAGTTCATTGAAGTCGGCGACCTCGGCGTTAGCCAGATAGGCCATGACGCCCAGACGCAGGCGCCCGTGGATGACCTCGTCGATCCTGCCGATATCGAGACTGGGTTTGACGCTTGCGGGCAACGGGTCAGGCCTCGCGGCCATGGCGCATGAGGTAGAAGCCCGGCGCCAGCATGAAACAGACAATGCCCACCGTGGCCGCGGTCACGAAGCCCACCATGTTCTCGATGAAGATCGCCATGGCGACGCCCACGGCGAACCAGCCCACGGCGACGACGCCCAGCCAGGCGCGCCGGCGCAGCATGAAGGCCACCGCCCAGGCCAGCCCCTGCAGCACCATCACCACGCACGGATAGATCAGCCAGATGGTCTGGCTGTGCAGGCGAAGCGCGACCGAACCGATGCTCAGGCACAGCGCCAGGTTGCTCAACCCGACCGCGGCAAAGACCGCGCCCACCGCGCGCGAGACGACGCCGCCCGCCTGGCGTCCCCCGCGCCGCACCAGCCAGACCGCCAGGCTGACGAACACCACGGTCGGGCCCCAGCCGATCACCTGGGCCAGCAGCCCGTCCGAGGGCGCCACGCCCGCGAACTGGCCGATGTGCAGCAGCATCTGGACGCTGTAGCAGACGCCGGCGGCGAAATAGATCTGACCGAACTGCGTTTGCCAGCGGTCTTCGGGGGCCACCAGCGCCTTGATGAAGGCGAGGTCGTCGCGGGCGTTGTCGATGTTCATTCGGCGGGTTCCGGATGGGCGCCGAAGACGCCGGCCTTCCGTGTCTTCGGCATGCGCTTTCCGTTCAGGATCGCGCCGATCAGGGTGTGACGCACCATGAATTGGTAGCTGGCGAACATCAGCGGGAAGGCGATGGCGAGGACGACGGTGATCTTGACCTCCCAAGGCCAGGCGAGCTGCGACACCGCCGCCTGCAGGGCGATGACCAGCGGCAGGTGGATCAAGTACAGCCAATACGACGAGTCGGCGATGTAGCGCCTGGCCGGGCTGTGGCCGGAGAGGAACCGCAGAGCCACGCCGATCGCGGCGAAGGTCCAGGTCCAGGTGGCGAGCGCGTAGGCCCCGGCGTAGGCGATATGCTTCAGGCCCGGCTTGGCAGGCTCGACGACAGGCGCAACGCCGACGATGGCCACGCAGAGCGCGGTCAGCCCAAGCGCCAGCGTCAGGTTCAGAGGCCAGCGGCGGGACATGATCCCCATCAGGCCGGGCTGGCGATTGAGGAGCCAGCCGAAGCCGAAGGCGACAGCGTATTCGACGGCGGCTGGCAGGTTCGGGATCAGCGAGGTCTCGGGTCCCGGAATGCCGAACCACGCGAGCCAGCGCCCGGTGGCCAGAAAGGCGATCGCGAGGGGCAGGGCGAGCGCGAACGGGGCGGCCGGGCTCTCCACCAGGGTCGCGATCACGGCGTCGATGCGAGCCCGCATGCGGCCGGCGCCGTCGACCCGCAGGACCACCCAGCGCAGGGCCAGGGTTCCGGCGTAGAGCCACAGAAGGGTGTAGAGGAACCACAGGTGGGTCAGTGGGAAGGCGAGCGGCGGGCCGCCGTGGCTGGGCGCAGGCGGCTTCGGCAGGTGTCCGGTGGCGACGACGACCCCGTAGACGGTCGCGGCGATGATCGCGGCGAACAGGATCGGCCAGCCCACCACCAGCGGCAGGGCGATGCGCTTGGCCCGGTCCTTGATGAAGGCCGCGACGCCGCGCTTCTCGACCATCATGTGCGCGAAGAACCCGGCGATCAGGAAGAAGGTGGTCATCCTGAAGATGTGCGAGACGTAGAAGACGCCCGCCAGCGTCAGGCTGCGGTGGACGTCGACCACTGGCCAGATCTGCGGTCCGGGCAGGAACGAGGCGGTGGCGTGGAAGACGATCCCGATCAACAGGGCGTAGCCTCGAACCGCGTCGAGGCCGTGGAGCCGGTCGGATCCGGTGGACGTGGTCATCGCGCTTCTCCATGGCGAGCCTTGCGGACGGCTCCATGGCCGCCCCGTCGGCAGCGTCATAGATCAACTAGTCTATAATGTAAACTAGTCTATTAGCACCGCATCGCGGCCGCCTTGCGACGCAGGAACAATTGCGCGACCTTCGGCCATGGCCCTGCTGGACTGGATCGCGCCGGAGAGCGGACTTCGCGTCGAAGGCGAAGGGATCATCCTGCGGCCGCCCCGCGCCTCGGACTATGCGGAATGGCGCGAGTTGCGCGCCGTGAGCCGTGGCTTCCTGCAGCCCTGGGAACCGACCTGGCCGGCGGACGACCTCGGTCGCGCGGCCTATCGCCGCCGTCTTGTCGCCTACGCACGCGACCGGGACGCCGGGGCAGCCTATCCATTCTTCGTATTCCGCAATGGCGACGACGCGCTCACCGGTGGGATCACGCTCTCCAACATCCGGCGCGGCGTCGCCCAGATGGGCTCGATCGGCTACTGGTGCGGCAAGCCCTATGCGCGACAGGGCCACACCCTGGCGGCGGTTCGCGCGCTCAGCGATTTCGCCTTCCGCACCCTCGGCCTCCACCGTCTGGAGGCCGCCTGCATCCCGGAAAACCAGCCCTCCCGGCGCCTGCTCGCGAAAGCCGGCTTCGAGGAGGAAGGATCCGCTAAGGCTTATCTGAAAATTAACGGCGCTTGGCGAGATCATGTGCTGTTCGGCCTGACCTCGCCTTTCCGAAGGCCGGAGGGGCCGGATGACAGCGTGTCGGTCTGACGGTTTGCTGACGGACGGGCGTCCCGTGAGCCTTCTGGAAACCGGCGGGTTCTAGACTGCATGGCGGACAGGGCGCGCCACTCGGTGCGCCCAAGTGGCGGGACGTAACTTCCCTTGGCGATGCCGAACGACCGTTGGATGTGGGACGCCACCTCGACGCTGGAAGCGTTGGGCGCCGCCGACGTCGCGCTGTGGGTCTGGGAGCCTGAGCGTGACCGCATTCGGCTGACCGGCGCGACGCGCGCGCTCGGCCTCGGCCCGTTGGCGCCAGACTGCTCATCGGCGGCGCTGCGCGCGCTCGCCCTGCCGCAGGACCGCGCCTACGCCGACGACATTCTGCGGGTCCAGGAGCCGGGCTCCGAAGTGGCCGTCCGCCTGCGCATGCGCGGCGCCGGCATCTCCATCTGGCGCGGCGTATGGCTTGAGGAGGGTTGCCGCGCCGCCGGGGTGGTCGCGCCCGAGACCCGCTTCGCGGCCTCCGACCAGGACCTGCTGACCGGCCTGCTGGACCGGCGCAGCTTCATCACCCGCGCCCGCGAGCAGTTGCAGGTCCCCGGTCGCTACGAGGTCGTCGTCGCCGACCTAGACCGCCTGCGCCGCCTGAACGAGGCGCTGGGCCACGAACGCGCCGACCTGGTGCTGGCCGCGCTGGGCTCGCGTCTGGCCGCCGCCTTCCCGAGCGAAGCGATCCTGGCGCGGATCGGCGAGGACGAGTTCGCCGCCATGGCGCCGGCCGGCGCCTCGCCGGGCGCCGAACTGCTGCGCCGCGCGCTGGAACAGCCGCTGCGGGTCGCCGGCTTCGACATCCATCCCACCCTGTCCATCGGCGCGGTCGAAGCCCACGGCGGCGTCGACGCGCCGGAGGCCGCCGAACTGCTGCGGCGCGCCGAACTCGCCGTGGAGGCGGCCAAGAGCCATGGTCGTGGCGGCGCGGCGGCCTACGGCCGCGGCCTGGAGAGCGACGGCCTCTCGCGCCTGGCCCTGGAGGGCGACCTCAAAGGCGCGCTCGGGCGCGGCGAGCTGACGCCCTTCTACCAGCCGATCGTTCGGCTCTCGACGGGAGCGCTCTCCGGCTTCGAGGCCCTGGTCCGCTGGCGCCACCCGCGCCGCGGCCTCCTGATGCCCGACACCTTCCTGGCCCTCTGCGAAGAGATGGGGCTGATGGAAGAACTCGGCGCGATGATGATGCGCGATGCCGCCAAGCAGCTTTCCGCCTGGCGCCAGAAGCACCGCGCGGCCGGCGAGCTCAGCGTGGCGGTCAACCTCTCGACCGGCGAGATCGACCGGCCGGGCCTGGTGGCCGACGTCGCCGCCATCCGCCGCGAGACCGGCCTGCCGCCGGGCGCCCTGAAGCTGGAGGTCACCGAAGGCGACGTCATGCGCGACCCCGAGCGCGCGGCGGTCGTCCTGAGCGAGCTGCGCGCCGCCGGCGCGGCCCTGGCGCTCGACGACTTCGGCACCGGCTTCTCCTCGCTCTCCTACCTGACCCGCCTGCCGTTCGACACGCTGAAGATCGACCGCTACTTCGTGCGCACCATGGCCACCAACGAGGGGTCGCTGAAGATTGTCTCCTCGGTGGTGAAGCTTGGCCAGGACCTGTCGCTGGAGGTGGTCGCCGAGGGTGTCGAGAACGCCGGCATGGCCCGCCAGTTGCTGGCGCTCGGCTGCGACTACGGTCAGGGTTTCGGCTACGCGCCGGCGCTGTCGCCGCAAGAGGCCGAGGTCTACCTCAACGAAAGCTACGTCGATGGCGCGGCCCCGGTGAAGGCCAAGGGCTCGCGAGGGTAGGCGGCCCGAATCCTCCCGAAATTCGCGGGAGGCTTTGGATATCAGGCGCGGCCCGCCGTGGCGCTCAGCCGTTCCGGATCCACGCCCAGCTTGGCGAGCGCGCGGCCCCACTTGCGGGCGTGGTCGTGGTCGAAGATCAGTTCGGGATCGGGCTCGCAGGTCAGCCAGACGTTCTGCTTGATCTCTTCTTCCAGCTGGCCGGCGCCCCAGCCGGCGTAGCCCAGCGCCAGCAGGCTGCGGGCGGGCGCGCTGTCGTGGCCGGCCATGGCCTCCAGCACCTCGCGCGTGGCGGTGAGCGCCACGTCGTCGCGGACGCCCAGGGTGTGTTCGCCGTGATAGTCGCCGGTGTGCAGGACGAAGCCGCGCTCGCGCTCGACCGGCCCGCCCAGCAGCACCAGGTCCGGCGGCAGGGTGATGGTCGATCTGATCTCCAGCTTTTCCAGCAGGTCGGGCACCGTCAGGCCCTCGATCGGGCGGTTCAGCGCCAGGCCCATGGCGTGCTCGCGGTCGTGGGCGCAGACCAGGATGAGCGCACGCTCAAAGCGCGGGTCGGAGATGCCCGGCATCGCGATCAGCAGCTGGCCGGAGAAGAAGCCGACTTCCATCGCCTCGACATTTGCCCTCGAACGTGACGCTTTCAAGGTGCCTTCGCCCGCACGCCTTGCGGTGCGCGCAGATGCCGCTATCTGCAAAGCCCAACGTCAGAGGAACGGACCCATGACCATCAAAGTCGGCGACAAGCTGCCCAGCGTCACCCTCACCCAGGCGACCGCCGAGGGCCCCAAGCCGGTGACCACCGACGAGTTCTTCGCCGGCAAGAAGGTCGCGCTGTTCGCCCTGCCGGGCGCCTTCACCCCGACCTGCTCAGCCAAGCACCTGCCGGGCTTCAAGCAACTCGCCGGCGACATCAAGGCCAAGGGGGTCGACGTGATCGCCTGCCTGTCGGTCAACGACGCCTTCGTGATGCGCGCCTGGGCCGAGGACCAGGCGGTGGGCGACGACATCGTGATGCTGGCCGACGGCGGCGCGGCCTTCACCGACGCCGTCGGCCTGGCCTTCGACGCCTCGCGCTTCGGCATGGGCAAGCGATCGCAGCGCTATTCGATGATCGTCGACGACGGCGTGGTGAAGGAGCTGAACGTCGAGGAGGGCGGCGAATTCCGCGTCTCGGCGGCCGACTACCTGCTGGCCCAGCTCTAGCTCCTCGCCGCGGCCAGGATCGGGCCTCCGGGCCCGGCCTGGACGAGGACCGCGGTCTTCAGCCCGGCCGGCCCGGCGGTGACCGCATAGCTCTTCGGCCCGCCGCTCCAGTCGCCCAGCCGTGTCAGTTCGCGCACCGCGTTCTTGATCGGCAGGGTCTTGCCGGTGTTCTCCCCGCGCTTGACGGGCACCTGCAGGACGTTCGGGTCATAGCGGACCAGCCAGACCTGGGCGGGGCGCTTCTGCGCTGCGCCGGCGACGCCGACGCGGGTGGCTCGCAGCGTCACGGCGGGGCCGCCGGACGGCAGCGCCGCCCTGCGCAACGCCTGCTCGATGTCCGCGACGCTCTGGCCCACGGTGTCGAGGCGGCCGTTCACCACCACCTGCGGCGTGCCGACGTTGTCGTGGCCGAGGCCGTGGGCGTAGGCCCACTGGCGGTCGGTGAACTTCTTCTGCGCGAAGGTGTCCTTCCAGCCCAGGCTGTCCCAGTAGGTGACCCCGAACGACAGCGCCAGGATCTCGGGCCGCGCCGAGATCGCCGCCACGGCGCGGTCCGCCGGCGGGCAGGAGGAACAGCCCTGGCTGGTGAACAGCTCGACGACCTGAACCGGGGCCGCCGGCTGGGCGACCGCCGGCGCCGCCAGGCTCATCGCCGCCGCGGCCAGGCCGCCTGCGATCGATCGGGTCATGCTCGTCTCCTGCAAAGCTCGATGCCTGGTTCGCAAGGCGGTGCGGTTCGGTTACCAAGCCGATGCCATGTAACCTTTCGCCGAGTGTCGCGAACTTCCCCGAAGGCGGCGTTGGACGACATCGAACCCAGACTGCGAGGCTTGATGCTCGCCGGCCTCGCCGGGGAGGCCGGGCCCTATCGCCGGCTGCTGGACGAACTCAGCGGATTGCTGCGCGCCTACTATCGCCGCCGCTGCCCGCCGGGCGTGGACGCCGAGGATCTGGTGCAGGAAACGCTGATCGCCGTGCATACGCGTAGGGCCACCTACGACACGCGCCAGCCGTTCACCGCCTGGGCCTACGCGATCGCCCGCTACAAGCTGATCGACGCCCTGCGCCGTGGTCGCGCCCACCTTCGCGCGCCGGCCGAGGAAGCCGACGCCCTGTTCGTGCCGGCCGGGGCCGACGCCGCCATGGCCAGCCGGGACCTGGAACGGGTGATGGCCGACCTGCCCGCGCGTACCCGCGACCTGATCCGCGATGTGAAGATCACCGGGCTCTCGACGCGCGAGGCGGCCGACAAGCACGGCATGAGCGAGTCGGCCGTGAAGGTGGCGGTGCATCGCGGGCTGAAGTCGCTCGGCGGCAGGTACGGAGGCTCGCGCGGCGATGCAGACTGACGAGCTGATCCACAGCCTGACCGGCAACCTGTCCCCGGTCGCCCCGGGAGCGGCTGCCAGGCGGATCGCCATGGGCCTGGGCGTGGGTGCGCTGGTGTCGACGGCCATCATGCTGGGCTGGCTCGGCCTTCGCCCGGACCTGTCGCAAGCGATCTCGACGCCGATGTTCTGGATGAAGTTCGGCTATGCCGCGCTGACGGGGCTCGTCCTAGCCGGCGTGCTCACGCGACTGGCGAGGCCGGCGGTGCGGCTTGGCGTCCTCGCGCTCGTCGCCGGCGCGCCGCTGCTGGCGGTGACGGCGATGGCTGTCCTGCGGCTGGTCAACGCGCCGCCGCAGATGCAGCACGAACTCCTGATGGGGCATTCCTCGTCGCTCTGTCCCTGGCGGATCCTGGTCATCGGCCTGCCGCCTCTGGTCGGGGCCGTCTGGGCGGTGCGAGGCCTTGCGCCGACGCGCCTGCTGCCGGCGGGCCTGGTCGCCGGCGGCTGCGCGGGCGCGCTCGGCGCAGCGATCTACGCCTTCGCCTGCAGCGAGACCTCCGCGCCGTTCCTGGCCATCTGGTACACGCTCGGAATGGCGCTGGTGGCCGCCGTGGGCGCCACGGCCGGCTCACGCCTGCTGCGCTGGAAATAGGGTCGCGCGCTCTGCGATGTCATACCGGAAGCCGCGCAGCGGCTGTCCGGGACCCATGATCTTGGTGGTCGCGAAGCATGGCCGGCCATACCGCGACAATCGCATTGATCGTCGGCGTGAATGGGTCCCGGACAAGTGCGCACTTTCCGGGATGACAGCTTTTATTTGAAGGGCTTGCTCACATAGCGTGAGCCCGCCTCGCCGAAGCGCCAGGGGACGTCCACCGCCTTGCTGATCCCGATGCGCGGCCCGACGACGACGCCGGCGTTCGGTCCCGGCTCCAATGAGAAGGGCGCTTCGTCCACGCGCAGGCCGTTATGTTCTCGCGTCACCCCCAGCGCCTGGCAGAGCCGTCCGGGCCCGGAGCAGAGCAGCCGCGGGTTTTCCAGGCGGCGGCGCGCGATCATCACGTCCAGGCCCTCGGTCGGTTCGAGCGCGCGCAGCAGCACCGCGCTGCCCGGCGTCGGCCCGCAGACCAGGTTCATGCACCAGTGGATGCCGTAGGAACGGTAGACGTAGATCACGCCGGGTGGGCCGAACATCACCGCGTTGCGTTCGGTGGGGCCGGAGAAGCTGTGCGAGGCCGGATCCTCGAAATGATAGGCCTCGGCCTCGACGATGCGGCCGCCGACGCCGTTCATCGTCAGCGTCCAGCCGATCATCATCGCCGCCGCCTCGTGGCTGGGGGCGGTGAACAGCTCGGCTTGACGGCGCATGAGCTCGGGGCGCGAAATAGGGGCAATCATATCGGGAGGATTTCGCATGCCGTACGTCGAGGGCCAAACCATCCACGACGCCGACTCCCATGTCATGGAGTTGCCCGGCACGATCAACCGCTACATCGACCCGAAATTCCGCGACGACTTCGTCGCCAAGACCGGGCGCAAGGATGTGCTGCCCGAATGGTTCGCCAAGGCCGCGGCTCAGATGGAGAACCCGGAATTCCTGGCCGGAGCCGAAGCCAACATCCTGCTGCGCAAGAACTATGAGGCGCTGGGGGCCTTCAAGGCGTCGGACCGGCCGAAGACCCTCGACTACCTGGGCTTCGCGAGCCAACTCGTTTTCACGACCGCCTGCCTGTCGAACTTCGGGCTGGAGCAGATGGGCGAGGTCGAGCTCGCCGTGGAGACCGCGCGCGCCCACAATCGCATGATGACCGAGTTCTGCGGCGTCGACCGCCGGCTGCTCGCCACCGGCTACGTGCCGTTGATCGACCGGGCGCGTGCGCCGCAGATCGCGCGCGAGGCCATCGCGCTGGGCGCCAAGGCGCTGGTCGTCCCGTCGCGCCATCCCCCGGGCTTCTCGCCCAGCCACGTGGAGCTCGATCCGTTGTGGGCCCTGGCGCAGGAGGCGCAGCTTCCGATCCTCTTCCACGTCGGCGGCGAGGAGAAGATGGCCAAGGACTACCTGGAGAACGGCCTGCCTTTCGTGAAGGACTTCCACGGCGGCGACGAGAACTTCACCTCGCTCACCTTCATGACCATCCCGCTGAGCCTCTGGCAGACACTCTCGGCCCTGGTGATCGACGGGGTGTTTGACCGCTTTCCGCGCCTGAAGTGGGGCGCGATCGAGCTCGGCGCCTCCTGGCTGCCCAGCCTGATGCGGTTCCTGGACTCCGGCGTCGCGGCATTCGGCAGGGAGGAGCGGCTGCAAAAGCTGTCGGCCAAGCCCAGCGAGATCCTGCGCCGCCAGTTTCGCGCCACGCCCTATCCGCACGAGGACACCCGCTGGATCATCGAGAACTCGGGCGAGGAGATGTGCCTGTTCTCCTCCGACTTCCCGCACGTGGAGGGCGGCCGCAATCCGCTGAAGCGGTTCAACGACAGCCTGCAAGGCGTGTCCGAGACCGCGCGGCGCCGATTCTACCGCGACAACTTCATCGACCTCATGGGCGCAGGCCTGGATCCGGCCCTGCATGACCTGCCGGAGCTGCGGGCGGCTTAGGCCGCGCGGACGCCCTCGCGCGATAGCCGCGCGGGGGCGAGCGCGCGGGAAATGGCTTCCATCAGCTCCTGGATCTGGATCGGCTTGGAGCTGTGCTCGGTGAAGCCGAGCTCAAGGTAGCGGCGCCGTCCGCCCGAGGTGACGTCGGCCGTCAGCGCGATCACCGGGGCGTCGCGGTTCGGCCCGTCGCCGGCGCGCAGATGGTGCAGCACCTCGATGCCGGTCATGCCCGGCATCTGGATGTCGAGCAGGATGAGGTCGAAGCCGCTGACGGTCATGGCCGCCAGCGCTTCCACGCCGCTCGACGCTTTGGAGACCACGTGGCCGAAGCTGGCGAGCAGCTGGTCGAGCACCATCAGGTTCACGGCGTTGTCGTCGACCGCGAGGATCTGCAGCCCCGCGCCCGGCGCCGCCTTCTCCGCCGGTGCCGCGCCGGCGCCGGCGATCCGGGGCCCGTCGGCCAGCGCCAGCGGCAGCTTGACGTGGAAGGTCGAGCCCTGGCCGACCTCGCTCTCGGCCCAGATCCGGCCGCCCATCAGCTCGACGAGCTGCTTGGCGATCGACAGGCCAAGGCCGGTGCCGCCGAACTTGCGCACCTCGGACTCGTCGGCCTGGGTGAAGCGGGTGAAGAGGTTGGGAAGCAGCTCGGCGTCGATACCGATGCCGCTGTCGCGCACGGCCAGATGCAACAGCACCGCGCCCTCGCCATTGGGCGTGGCGTCGACCGCGATCGTGACCGAGCCGGCGTCGGTGAATTTCAGCGCATTGCCGACCAGATTGAACAGCACCTGACGCAGGCGAAGGGCGTCGAACAGGGCGTAGCGCGGCAGGCCGGTGCGGGCTTCGAGCGCCAGGCTGACGCCCTTCTCATCGGCGCGCGGCCCCCAGAAGCCGATCAGACGGTCGAGGAATTGCGGCAGGTCTTCGGCGACCGGCACGATGTCGAGCCGGCCGGCGTCGATCTTGGAGACGTCCAGGATGTCGTTGAGGATCGAGAGCAGGTAGTCGCCGGAATCGATCAGGACGTCGAGGCGCGCCTTCTGGGCCGGATCGGTCTCGTCGCGCTGCAGCAGTTGCGCCATCCCCAGCACGCCGTTCATCGGCGTGCGGATCTCGTGGCTCATAGTCGCCAGGAAGTTGGCCTTGGCGCGGCCAGCCTGGCGGGCCTCTTCACGGGCCTGGTCGGCGGCGGCGCGCTCGGCGACCGCCTGGTCGCGGGCCGCCTGCAGTTGGGAGATCAGGCCGACCTTCTCGTTGAAGGCCTGATGAAGCACCCAGATCGTGCGGCTGGTGCCCTCCACCATCAGCACCAGCAGGATCACGAGGCTGACCATGCTGAGTAAGGCGGCCGTCGCCGCGGCGGGCGACAGCAGGCTCGCGACGAGCACGGCGATGGCGGCGATGACCGGGCCCACGAAGCCCCAGAAGGTGCGCCTCGACAGCATGCCCGCCGAGACGCCGACCGCCACCAGGGTCACCGCTTGCAGGGTGAAGAAGATCAGCTCGCCTGCGTGGCCATTCAGCGCCGCGAAGGTGGTCGGGACGACATAGGTCGCGCTGCGGGCCATGCACATCAGGCCGAGCCGGCCGAAGCCGCGATGTTCGTCGGTGGAGGCCGCGGTGGCCAACCAATGGCGCACGCAGGCCTGGTTGATCGCGTCGATCGCGCAGTAGGCGGCAAAGGCGATCGCGCCGATCCAAGGATGTCCCAGCAACGCCAGGCCAATCGCGGCGACGCCGTTGAACGCCGCATGGAAGGCGAGCGGCTGGCCCATGCCTGTGAGGGTCAGTTCATAGGTGCTGAGTCCGAGCTCGGCCGCGCGGGCGGAGGCGCGAAGCCGCGCAAATTCCCAAACTGGTTTCTTCATGCCCACCCCAACTGGCGTTGAGAATGGGCCTCAAAAGTAAAGCTTCGGAGAATCCCGCAACTCTAGGACGCAAGAGCCGCGGCCGGCGTCGCCTCCAGGTCCTCGGAGCCGTCCATCAACCCGTCGGCGAGACCAGGCGCCTGGGCCAGCACCTGACCTGCGAACACCCGGGCGAGGGCGACTTTGCCCTTGAGCCACGGATCGTCGGATCCCGCGGCCGCCAGGGCCTGGCGGCCCAGCATCGCCGCGCCGATCACGTCGCCGGCAAGTTTCAGATAGGGCGTCGCCGCCGCCAGGCTTGGCGCGCCGCGGTTGGCGAGCAGCCAGTCGGTGGCCCGCTCCAGCGCCGCGACGCCGGCGGCGAGGCGGCGACCCACGGACGCCAGCTCGGGGACCTCGGTCAGGCTCTCGGCGGTCAGCGCCAGTTCGGTGCAGAGGCTGCGCATCACGCCGCCGTCCTCCATGCCCACCTTGCGGCCGACGAGGTCGATGGCTTGGATGCCGTTGGTGCCTTCGTAGATCGGCGCGATACGGGCGTCGCGGTAGTGTTGGGCGGCTCCGGTCTCCTCGATGAAGCCCATGCCCCCATGCACCTGCACGCCCAGCGAAGCGACCTCGACGCCGACGTCGGTCGACCAGGCCTTGGCGATCGGGGTGAGCAGCTCCTGGCGGGCGCGGGCGGCGGCGCGCTCCTCGGGTGTGTCGGCCAGCCTGGCGATGTCGGCCAGGACGCCGGTGGTCAGGCAGATGGCGCGGGCCGCCTCGATCTTGGCCTTCATCAGCATCAGCATCCGGCGCACGTCCGGGTGGCCGTAGATCTCCGCGGGATAACCCTGCGCCCAAAGCGCCTTGCCCTGGCGGCGCTCCTGGCTGAAGGCGAGCGCCTGCTGGAAGGCCCGCTCGGCGATGGCCACGCCCTGGACGCCGACCTGGAGGCGTGCGGCGTTCATCATGACGAACATGTGCGGCAGGCCCTGGCCCAGCTCGCCGACCAGTTCGGCCTGCGCCCCGTCGTAGAGCATGACGCAGGTGGGCGAGCCGTGGATGCCCAGCTTGTGCTCGATGGAGCCCGGCCGGAAGTCGTTGCGCGGGCCGAGCTTGCCGTCCTCGCCGATCAGGTACTTGGACGTCAGGAACAGGCTGATGCCCTTCACGCCTGGAGGCGCGCCGGGCGTGCGCGCGATCACCAGGTGGCAGATGTTCTCGGCCGCGTCGTGGTCGCCCCAGGTGATGAAGATCTTCTGGCCATAGAGCTTGTAGCCGCCGTTCCCATCCGGCTCGGCGCGGGTCGTCAGCGCGGCCAGGTCCGAGCCGGCCTGCGGCTCGGTCAGCACCATGGCGCCGGTCCATTCGCCGCTGACCAGCTTCGGCAGCACGAGCCGCTTCTGGCGCTCGGTCCCGTGCAGGTCCAGCGCCTCGATGGCGCCCTGGGTCAGCATCGGGCAGAGGCCGAAGGCCATGTTCGAGGCGTGGACCATCTCGAAGACCGCCAGCTCCATGGCCTTCGACAGGCCCTGGCCGCCGTGCTCCGGATCGGCGCTGAGCGAGTTCCAGCCACCGGCCACGAAGGCCTGGTAGGCCTCGGCGAAGCCTGGCGCGGCGGTCACCGCGCCGTTGGCGTAGCGCGCGCCTTCGGTGTCGCCCTTGCGGTTCAGCGGCGCGAGCACGTCGGTGGTGAACGCGCCCGCCGCCTCCAGCACCGCGGCGACGGTGTCGGCGTCGAGGTCTGGATAGGCGCGGGCGATCAGCGCGTCGTGACCCACGGTCGACAGCGCGAAGGCAAGATCGCGGACGGGCGCGCGGAAGGTCATGGATCGGCTCCGGACTTGGTTTTCGGCGGTCTTTTAGGCTCAGGCGCCCCAGATGTCGCGGGCGTAGCGGACGAAGTTGCCGCCCAGGATCTTCTCGATCCGCGCCGGCTTGTGGCCGCGCGCCGCCAGCAGGCGGGCGAGCTTGCGGAACTGGTCGGGCCCACGCAGGTCGTCGACGAAGGGATGGGTGTCGGCCCGCTCGCCGGCCGCGGCGATCCCCTTGGCGACCCGCTCCTCGTGCTCCTTGGCGAGCGCGGCCTTGTAGGCCTCCAGGTCGTCGATCGGCGTCGTGCCGCCGTCGGCGCCGACGCCTACGTGATTTTCGCCGCAGACGTTCAGCGCGTGCTCGATGTGGGCCACCACGTCGGCGGCTGTGGCGTGACCCGACAGGTTCAGGAACGGCATGAAGTAGACGCCAACGAAGCCGCCCTTGTCGGCGACCAGCCTCAGCTCCTCGTCGGTCTTGTTGCGCGGCAGGTCGACGAGCGCGCGGCAGCCGGTGTGGTTGATCGAGATCGGCTGCTTGGAGGCCCGCGCCGCGTCCAGGCAGATCTGCCGGCCTGAGTGCGACAGGTCGACCATCACGCGCCGCGCATTCAGCCGCTCGACCACCTCATGTCCGAACGGCGTCAGCCCGCGGCCCTGCGGCGCCATGGAGCCGTCGCCGAGCTGGTTGGCGTTGTTGTAGGTGAGCTGGATCACGCGCACGCCCATGTCGGCGAAGGTGTCCACGCGGCCCGCGTCCTCGCCCATCATCGCGGCGTTCTGGAAGCCGTAGATCAGGCCGATCTTCTTCTCGGCCCTGGCGCGGGCGATGTCGGCGGCGGTGAGGACCTTGATCAGGTCGCCGGGGTGAGCCGCGACCAAGCCGTCCCAGTGCTTCACATCGGCGACGGTGGTTTCGAACGGCGCCTCGGGCCCGAAGACATAGCCCAGGGTGAGGTTCACCGCCGCCTCGCCGGAGGCGTGGGCGTCGGCCAGCATCCGTGGGGTGATCTTTGCCGGCCCGGAATCGGGATGGTTCGGGTCGTCCAGGCCGCCCAGGGCGTTGATCACGGTCCAGCCGGCGATCGGGTCGCGCGGCATGGCGGCGATGGGCGAGGCAGTGGCCGCCGCTGCAGAGAGCGCCAGGACGGTGCGGCGGCTGAAGCTCATTCGTCGTCTCCGATGTCGCCCTTCACCAGGGGCTTGAACGCAGCGCGCGGATAGGCGCGGCCGCGCTTGATGGTGGTCTCCAGGCTCTTCAGGTTTTCGATATTTCCCAGAGGGTCCTTCGCCACGACGACCATGTCGGCGAGCTTGCCGGGGGCGATGGTTCCCATGTCGGCGTCCTGGCCGGCGGCGCGGGCGCCGACCTCGGTCGCGGCGTGGATCACCTGCGCCGGCGTCATGCCCAGGCGCACCAGGGCCGCGAACTCGTGATAGACGGTCGGCCAGACATCGGACCAGGGCGCCTGCCAGTCAGTGCCGGTGGTGACCGGCGCCCCGGCGCGGACGGCCTGGCGGGTCAGGGCGGCGGCCATGCCCCCGCTGCACAGAGCCGGCTTCATCTTCGGGTTCCTGGCGCGCAGCCGTTCCTGCTCCTCATAGATGCTGACGGTGGCGTCGAGGATCGTCCCCTGCGCCTTCATGGTCTCGTAGAGCCGTGCGATCACCTGATTGTCGGCGGCCAGGAACGGCGCCGGATCCATGGGCGTGCGCGCCTGATAGGAGGGCGGCGTGCCGGCGACGGCGTGGCCCAGCCCGCAGGCGTGCGACACCACGTCGACCTTGGCGGCGAGCACGTCCGCCGCGGTCGCCGGATAGACCGTGCTGTGGGCCCAGACGCGCATCCCCTGCCGGTGCGCCTCGGCGGAGATCTTGCTCACCAGGTCGGCGGGCAGGTTCGCGTAGATCTTGATCGCCGTGGCCGAGGTCCCCCGCGCCAGGGTCACCGCCTCACGCAGGTCGGTCGTCTCGTCGACCGCCTTCATCCATGGCGCCTGGCCCGGCGTGACCCCGAAGGTGGCCGCGTGCGTCCGCGGGTCGACGAAGAAGCTAGGGCCCGCCATCAGGGCGGCGGAGTAGATGTCGGGCGCTGGGATCTCCGCGGCGCGCGAGGCCCGGGCGAGCTCGGCCACGGCGCGCAGGTCGTCGGCCATGTCTCGGACCGCGGTCACCCCGCCGTAGAGGTCGCGGCGCAGGTTCGCCTCAGCCTGGCGGCGGTTGGGCGGCGTCGCCATGTGCTCATGCGAATCGATCAGCCCCGGCAGCAGGTATTTTCCCGAAAGGTCGACGATGCGCGCGCCGGCCGGCGCAAGGAGCTCGGCGTCAGGCGCCACGGCCTTGATCCGCTCGCCTCCAACCAGCACCGACATGCCCGGCCGCATCGGGCCGCCGGTTCCGTCGATCAGGCTGGCGTGGCGATAGAGCGTGGAGGCCGGCGCCGCGCCTGCGCCGCTCGCCGCGAGAACCGCGACGCATGCCGCAACGACGGCTTCCAAGAGTGATCGGCCCACGCAATCCCCTCCGCTGACGCCGCAAGCGATAGGTCGCGCGCCGGAGCCGGGCAAGGGCAACGCGGCGTCAACAAGGGCGTTCTCCTGCGCATGGAGATGCTCCGCACCCTGATCGGTCCGGACAATGGCGACGCCAGCGCCGCGCAGCTTTGCGCGCGGGCGCTGATCCTGTTCGTGATCGGCATCGTCTACATCCGCATTGCGGGCCGCCGGACCTTCTCCCACGCCTCGCCGCTGGACATCGTGGTGGCCATCGTCGTGGGCTCGAACCTCAGCCGCGCCATGACCGGCAAGGCGCCTTTCTGGCCGGCGCTCGCCGCGACCTTGTTGCTGGTCGTCCTGCACCGGGTGCTGATCATGGCGACCCTCCGCTGGAACTGGCTCGCCAGGCTGATGAAGGCCGAGCCGGTGGTCCTGGTCCGCGACGGCATCGAGGACCGCAAGGCGATGCTGCGCCACGGCGTCGGCGAGATGGACCTCCTTGAGGGTCTGCGGATGGAGCAGGTCGAGCGACCCGCCGACGTGCGCCTGGCGACCCTGGAGAACAGCGGCAAGATAAGTGTCGTGCGGCGCGAAGCCGGCGCCTCCTGACGGGCCGGAATAAAATCACCGCCCGCGCCGTCTTGAGGTTCATACGGCGTAAATCCGGCTCGGCCGTCTTTCAGCTAGGTTCCGCCCCCACCATGTTCGCGTGTCGACGACAGGAAGGCGCCGCCATGACCCGAATAGCCGCAGCCGCCCTGGCGCTCGCCCTGTGCTTCGCCGCGCCCGCCCTGGCCAATCCCTCGACGCAGGATCCCGCCAAGATCCCGGCCGGAACCTATGTGCTCGACAAACGCCATGCGAGCCTGACGGCCAGGACCCTGCACATGGGCTTCTCGCACTACACCCTGCGCTTCGACGGCCTGGAGGGCGGCTTCACCTACGATCCCGCCAACTGGCAGGAGACCAAGGTCACCATCACGGTCGACCCCAAGTCCGTCGACACCAACGATCCGGCGTTCAACAAGCAGATCGCCGGCTACTTCGACGCCGACAAATACCCGGCCATCACCTTCGTCTCGACGAGCGTTCAGGCGCAGGACGGCAAGGGAACGGTGACCGGCGACCTGACCTTCCACGGGGTGACAAAGCCGGTGACGCTCGATGTCACCTTCCAGGGCGTGGGTCACGGGATCACCGCGCTCAGCACGCGGATGGGATTCTCCGGGACGACCCAGATCAAGCGTTCGGACTTCGGTGTGAACAACATGTTCCTGAACCAGTTCACGGCCGACGAGGTCGATCTCGCCTTCGAGGTCGAGTTTGAGAAGAAGTAGCCTCCGCGGCCTGGGCAGGAAGACGCTCATGACCAGCATCGCCAGCGATCCGGCGCGCGCCGGCAGCGGTCGCTATTCGACGGTGGCCATCGTGCTGCACTGGCTGATCGCGCTGGCCATCGTGCTGCAGATCATCCTGGCCGGCCGGATGGGCGGGCCGCACACGCCCCAGGTCTTCGCCGTCACCCAGCTCCACAAGTCGATCGGGATCACCATCCTGCTGGCCAGCCTGCTGCGGCTCGCGTGGCGCCTGATCCATCCGCCGCAACCGATGCCCGCGACGCTGGCGCCGTGGGAGCGCACCCTCGCCCGGGCGACGCACCTGGGCTTCTATGTGGTGATAATCGCCATGCCGTTGACCGGCTGGCTGATGGTCTCGGCCAGCCGCATCCAGATCCCGACATTGCTCTACGGCGTCGTCCCGTGGCCGGACATCCCCGGCATCGCCGGCCTGACGCCAGCGTCGAAGAAAGTCTGGCAGGCGATCGGCGAGAACGGCCACGGCCTGATCGCCAAGCTGATCTACGTACTGCTGGCTCTGCACGTGGCCGGGGCGCTCAAGCACCAGCTCTTCAGCCGCGACGAGCCGGTGCTGGCGCGCATGGCGCCGGGCGCGGTCGCCGGCCGCTGGTGGGACCCCAGGATCTTCGTCATCGCGCTGGCTTTCGTGGGGGTCATCGCGTTTGGAAAGCTCGTGCAGCCGCCGGTTCCCGCGATGGGACCACCGCCGGCGGCGACATCGTCGGCCACGCCCGCCGAACCTACGCCGCGTCCCGAAGCCGCCACAGCCGCGCCGGCTACTCCTGCCGCCGCTCCAGCCCCGGCCGCCGCGCCGCTGGCCGAGCCGGTCGCCTGGAAGGTCGCACCGGGCTCGGCCCTGACCTTCGCGACGAGCTGGAGCGGGACCGCCGTGGAGGGCCGGTTCGACACCTGGACTGCGGATATCCTGTTCAGCCCGGACGCGCTGGACCGCTCGAAGGTGACGGTCACCATCGACATGTCCTCCGCCAGGACCGGCGACACGCAGCGGGACGCAACCCTGCCGACCTCGGACTGGTTCGACACCGCCAACCATCCGAAGGCGGTCTTCACCGCGACCCGGTTCGAGAAGAAGGGCGCCGACCGCTACGTCGCGCACGGCAAGCTCAGCCTTCGCGGCGCGAGCAAGCCGCTCGACCTGCCGTTCAAGCTGACGATCGCCGCAGACAAGGCGCGGATGAGCGGCGATGCCGGCGTCGACCGCATCGCCTTCGGTATCGGCCAGGGCGAGTTCGCGGCCACCGACCAGATCCCGGCCAAGGTCGCCGTCCACGTCCAACTGACCGCCACGCGCGACCAACGGTAGACGAGCTTCATTGACAGGGCCGCCGCCCAGCCCAAGCTTGGCCACCTTCACCGTTTCGGGGATGAACCCATGAAAATCCTGCTTGCAGCGGCTTGCGTCGCCGCCAGCCTGGGCGCTGTCGCCGCGCCCGCCGCGCCCGCCCTCAAGCCCTATCTCGCCGCCGCGGTGGCCGACAAAGGCCGTGACGCCGACCGCGCCGCCGACGCCTACCGCCACCCGGGCGAGGTCATTGCCTTCTCCGGCGTGAAGCCGGGCGACAAGGTCGTCGACCTGATTCCAGGCTCCGGCTACTTCACGAAGATCTTCTCGAAGGCCGTCGGCCCCAAGGGCCACGTCTACATGATCTGGCCGAACGAATATGCGAAGGAGGCTCAGCCCGACCCCGTGAAGAACGCCGGGCTTGCCAAGGCCGGCTACCCCAACACCTCGGTGATCCTGCAGCCCGGCGGGGCCTTCGCGACGCCCCAGCCGGTGGACCTCGTGTTCACGGTCCAGAACTACCACGACTATCCGGACAAGTTCATGGGCAAGATCGACCCGATGACCTTCAACCGGGCGGTCTTCAAGGCGCTGAAGCCGGGCGGGACGTTCCTGGTCGTCGACCACGTGGCCGAGGCAGGATCGGGCATGCGCGACACCGACACCCTGCACCGGATCGACCCGGCCATCGTCAAGAAGCAGATCACCGCCGCGGGTTTTGTCTTCGAAGGCAAGAGCAACGTGCTGCGCAACCCCGCCGACGACCACAAGAAGACGGTGTTCGACAAGGCGATCCGTCATCACACCGACCAGTTCGTCTACAAATTCAAGAAACCCCAAGACGCGAAAACAACGGGGAAATAGGACACGGAGCGTCCTGGCGGTGTAACCAGCCGCCGTGGACCCGACCGTCGACATAACCGGAGCGACCGCCGCCTTGCGGGGCGGCGGGCTCGTGATCCTGCCGACCGAGACGGTCTATGGCCTGGCGGCCAACGCCGGCGATGCGCGGGCGGTCGCCGCGGTCTATGCCGCGAAGGGCCGGCCAGCGTTCAATCCGCTGATCGCTCACGTGACGGACGTCGGCATGGCCCGCCGCATCGCGGTGTTCGACGCGAGGGCCGAGCGGTTGGCGGCGACGTTCTGGCCGGGGCCGCTCACGCTGGTGCTGCCCGTCGCCGACGCGACGGCGGTCTGCGACCTCGCCCGCGCCGGCCTCGATACCGTCGCCGTCCGCGCGCCGGCCCACCCGATGGCGCGTGCCCTGCTGGAGGCCTTTGGCGGGCCGCTCGTCGCGCCGTCCGCCAACCGCTCCGGCCGGCCCAGCCCCACGACCTTTGCCGACGCGGTCGCGGAAACAGGCGCCCAGGCGGCGGCCGCCCTGGACGGCGGGCCGTGCGCGATCGGGCTCGAGTCCACCGTGATTGCCTTGCTCGACGAGGCGCGGCTGCTTCGTCCCGGCGCCGTCACCCGCGCACAGATCGAGGCGCTGATCGGTCCTCTGTCCGAAGCGCAGGCGGATGCGAAGCGATCGCCCGGTCGCCTCACCCGCCACTACGCGCCGAACCTGCCCCTGCGCCTCAACGCCCAAACGCCGAACGCCGACGAGGTCTGGCTGGGTTTCGGGCCGATGAACGGGGCCGGATTCAACCTCAGTCCAAACAGCGATCTCGCCGAGGCCGCGGCGAACCTCTTCACCTACCTTCGCGCCGCCGACCGCAGCGACGGTGCGGCTGGCATCGCCGTCGCGCCGATCCCCGACACCGGCCTCGGCGAAGCGATCAACGACCGCCTGCGCCGCGCTGCGGGGTTTGTCGGATGAGGCGCGACCGATTGCGGCCACGCAATCGGTATCCGATCAGTCCGGGGGACTGATCGGCGCGACGAACGCCCGCGTCATCGACGCGGGCCGGACTGCGGGGCTAGAGTGCGCCGATGACCGCACCCGTTCCCGCCGACGTGTTGTCCCGCCTGAAGGCCGTGCTGGGCGAGGGCGGCTGGAGCCAGGACCCCGGCCGGCTCGCCCCCAAGCTCTTGGAATGGCGCGACCGCTGGACCGGCGAGACGCCGTTCCTGGCCCTGCCGAAGACCACAGCGGACGTCGCTGCGGTGGTCGGGATCTGCGCGGAATCCGGGACACCGATCACCCCGCAAGGCGGCAATACCGGCCTGGTGGGCGGTCAGATCCCGATGGGCGAGGTGCTGCTCTCCACCGAGCGGATGCGGGCGATCCGCGAGACCGACACCTTCGACGACGTCCTGGTGGCCGAGGCGGGGGTGACGCTCTCGGCGGTCCACGAGGCGGCCGAAGCCGTCCGCCGCCGCTTTCCGCTGGGCCTGGCCTCGGAGGGCTCGGCGACCATTGGCGGCGTGGTCTCGACCAACGCCGGCGGCACCCAGGTGTTGCGCTACGGCATGACCCGCAGCCTCGTCCTCGGCCTGGAGGCCGTGCTGCCGAACGGGGAGGTCTGGAATGGCCTGAAGCGCCTGCGCAAGGACAACACCGGCTATGACCTGAAGCAGCTGCTGATCGGCGCGGAGGGCACGTTGGGCGTGGTGACCGCCGCGGCCCTGAAGCTCTATCCGGTCATGGCTTCGCGCGCGGTGGCGATGATCGGGGTGGAGAGCCCCACGACCGCGATCAGGCTGCTGGTCCGCGCCAAGGACGAGACCGGCGGAGCGGTCGAGGCCTTCGAGCTGATGGGCCGCCTTGGCGTCGACTTCGCGCTGAAGAACATCGCCGGCACGCGCGACCCGCTGGCCGAGGTCCATCCCTGGTACGTGCTGGCGGAATTCTCGTCCGGCGAGCCGGGTTCGGCCGAGGCGTCGATGGAGCGTTTCCTGGCGTCCGGCCTCGAAGATGGCCTGGTCCGCGACGCCGTCGTCGCCCAGACCGACGCCCAGGCCAAGGCGCTGTGGGCCATCCGCGAGAACCAGTCGCCGGCCCAGAAGCCGGAGGGCGCCACCTGGAAGCACGACGTCTCCGTGCCGGTCAGCCACGTCGCGGCCTTCCTCGAGGAGGCCACCGCCGCCATGCAGGTGTTTGCGCCGGGCGCGCGGATTGCCGCCTTCGGCCACGTCGGCGATGGCAACATCCACTACGACGTGCTGCGGCCTGACGGCGGCTCGGACGCCGAGCACGCGGCGCGGCGCGACGCCGGATCGCGCATCGTCCACGACATCGTGGCGTCGATGGGCGGCTCGATCAGCGCCGAGCACGGCCTGGGCTCGATGAAGACGCAGGAGGCGCGGCGCTACAAGTCGCCCGTCGAGATCGAGGCGCTCTCGGCCATCCGCCAGGCGCTGGACCCCAAGCGGATCATGAACCCACGGGTGCTTTTCTAGCCTCAGAATTTGTGAGGTTGGCGCCGCCGCCAAGACGCGGCAAAGCATCGGCCATGCTCATCGTGCTCTCTCCGGCCAAGGCGCTCGACTTCACCGCCGCACCGCCCACCGTCGGGATGACCGCGCCGGAGCTTTCCGACCACACCGCCGAGCTCGCCAAGGTCGCCAAGAAGCTGCGGGTGATCGATCTGAAGCGGATGATGGATCTCTCGGACTCGCTCGCGAAACTCAACCGCGAGCGCTTCCAGGCCTTCGATCCCGAGAGCGAGGAGGGCCTGCAGGCGGCCTTCGCGTTCAACGGCGACGTCTACATGGGCCTGAAGGCCCGCGAGCTGGACCGCAAGGCGCTCGCCTGGGCGCAGGATCGCGTGCGCATCCTGTCCGGGTTCTACGGGGTGCTCCGGCCCCTTGACGCCATCCAGCCCTATCGCCTGGAGATGGGCGTGCGGATCAAGACCAAGCGCGGTCACAGCCTCTACGACTTCTGGGGGCCACGGGTCTCCGAAACCCTGGATGCGGCGCTGACGGGCCATAAGGAACGCACCGTCGTGAACTGCGCGAGCCAGGAGTATTTCGGCGCCGTCGACCGCGAGGCCCTGAAGGCGCCGGTGGTCACCTGCCGTTTCCTCGAAGAGAAGGACGGCGAGGCGCGGATCATGTCGTTCTTCGCCAAGAAGGCGCGGGGCATGATGGCCCGCTTCGCCATCGACAACCGCCTCGAGCGCGCGGCCGACCTGCGCGCCTTCGACCGCGAGGGCTATCGCTTCGTGGCCGGCCTCTCCACCGACGACGAATTCACCTTCGCCCGACCGCAGCCGCCGCCGGTCGCCCAGACACGCGCCGCCGCCAAGGCCCGGCAGACAGAGGAGGCCTGACGATGGCCGTGGACTATCAGCTCGAAGGCCAGGTGGCCGTCATCACCGGGTCCACCTCCGGCATCGGCCAGGCGTTGGCGACCTCGCTTGCCGAACAGGGCGTAAACGTGGTGCTGAACGGCTTCGGCGACCCGGCGAAGATCGAAGCCGACCGGGCCGCGATCCAGGCCAAGACCAACGCCGCCGTCCGCTACCACGCCGCAGACATGACCAAGCCCAAGGAGATCGCCGACCTCATCGCCTATGCGCACAAGGAATTCGGCCGCCTCGACATTCTGGTGAACAACGCCGGCATCCAGCACGTGGAGGCCGTCGAGACCTACCCTGAAGAGAAGTGGGACGCCCTGCTGGCGGTGATCCTGTCGTCTACCTTCCACGCCACCAAGGCGGCGATCCCGATCATGAAGGGCCAGGGCCGCGGGCGGATCGTCAACATCGCCTCGGCCCACGGCCTCGTGGCCTCGGCGTTCAAGGCGCCCTACGTGGCCGCCAAGTTCGGGGTGGTGGGCTTCACCAAGGCCTGCGCGGTCGAGCTCGCGCGGACGGGCGTCACGGTCAACTGCATCTGCCCCGGCTATGTGAAGACCCCGCTCATCGAGGCCCAGGTGGTCGACCAGGCCAAGACCCGCGGCATCCCTGAGGACCGGGTGATCGAGGACGTGATCCTGGCCGCCCAGCCCAACAAGGCCTTCGTGGAGTACCGCCACCTGGCGGGGCAGCTCCTGTATCTGGTTTCGGACCTCGGGGCCTCGGCCACCGGCGGGTCCTTCGTCATCGACGGCGGCTGGACCGCCCAATAGCAACGACATCAAGAAGGGGAGGTTGGTCATGGCCTACAAGCCGTTCGACCTGACAGGGAAGGTGGCGCTGATCACCGGCGGCAACGGCGGAATCGGGCTCGGCATGGCCGAAGGCCTGGCCGCGGCGGGCGCCAAGGTTGCCGTGTGGGGCCAGAATCCGGAGAAGAACGCCAAGGCCGAGGCCGCGCTGAAAGCGCATGGCGTCGATGTCCTGGTGCGCAAGGTCGACGTGGCGGACGAGGCCGCCATCGTCGCCGGGGTGGCCGAGGTGATCGAGACCTTCGGTCGGCTCGACTTCTGCGCCGCCAACGCCGGCATCGGCGGCGGCGCGCCCTTCGACCAGATGACCACCGAGCGCTGGCGCCGTGTCACCACCGTCAACCTGGATGCCGTCTTCTGGACCTTCCGCGAGGCTGTTCGGCACATGAAGGAACGCGCCGAGGCCGGCGATCGCGGCGGCTCGCTGGTGGTGACTTCCTCCACCAGCGCCATCCATGGCGCGCCGCGCAACGAGGCCTACGCCTCGACCAAGGGCGGGGTGCTGGCGATGGTGCGGGGCCTGGCCGTCGAATATGCGCGCTATGGCGTGCGCGCCAACTCCGTCCTGCCCGGCTGGATCGCCACGGACATGACCCAGGGCGCCCAGGACAACGACAAGTTCAACGAGCAGGTGATCCTGAAACGCGTGCCCGTCCGCCGATGGGGCGAGGGTGAGGACTTCGCGGGCATCGCGGTCTATCTGGCGTCCGACGCGTCGAAGTTCCACACCGGCGACAGCTTCGTCATCGACGGCGGCTACACGATCTTCTGACGTCGTCCTTCTTCTGACGTCGCGTCATGGTTGCTTTCCCTCCCCTTCATGGGGAGGGTGGCCGAGGCGAAGCCGAGGTCGGGTGGGGAAGTGCGGGCCGGAGCGCTGAATCCGCGCTTGAACGCGACTTCCCCACCCGTCTCCGCCTGCGGCGTCGCCACCCTCCCCATGAAGGGGAGGGAAAAGGAGGAACGCCATGACGCTGCACACCAAGCTCTGTGACCTATTGGGGGTCGAGCACCCGATCATGCTGGCCGGCATGGGTGGGGTTTCCTACGCCGAACTGGTGGCCGCGGTGTCGAACGCCGGCGGCTATGGGGTGCTCGGCATGGCGGGGCGCACGCCGGACTTCATCCGCGACGAGATGCGCAAGGTCAAAGGCTTGACCGGCAAGCCGTTCGGCGTCGATCTGCTGGCCGCCAGCCCGGACAGCCTGACCGCCTCGGTGGAGATCATCATCGAGGAGGGCGCCTCGTCCTTCGTCGCGGGCCTCGGCGTGCCGATGCCGATCATGGAGCGGCTGAAGGGCGCAGGCCTGAAGGTCATGGTGGTCTGCGGGGCGGTGAAGCACGCGGTGAAGGCCGAGCAGGCCGGCTGCGACGCGGTGATCTGTCAGGGCGGCGAGGGCGGCGGCCACACGGGCCTCGTCGGCACCATGCCGCTGGTCGCCCAGGCGGTGGAGGCGGTGAAGATCCCGGTGGTGGCGGCCGGCGGCCTCTATGACGGCCGCGGCCTGGCGGCGGCGCTCAGCCTGGGCGCGGTCGGGGTGTGGATGGGCACGCGGTTCATCGCCAGCCAGGAGGCTCACGCCGGCCAGCTTTACCGCGACGTGATCGTCGAGGCGTCCGACGAGGACACCGTTCGCACCCGCAGCTATTCCGGCAAGCCCATGCGGGTGAAAAAGAACCCCTACGTCGAGGACTGGGAAAGCCGGCCGCAGGAGATCCAGCCCTTCCCGCATCAGGCGATGATCTCGCACCGCGCGGGCGTCATGGGCGGCATCGGCGGACAGATCGAGGGCCTGGACGTGGACAAGTCGGCCCTCGCCATGGGCCAGTCGGCGGGCGGGATCCGTGATGTCCCGCCGGCCGGCGAGATTGTCCGGCGCATCATGGCCGAGGCCGAAGCCGCCATCGGACGGGTCGCCGACCTGCGGGCCAAGACACCCGCCTGAGGCCGCGCTAGTTGAAGGCGAAGACCGCGGCCAGCACTACCGCCAGCACGGTCAGGGAGGTCAGCGGACCGGCCACCTGCATCAGGCGGCCACCGCCCTCGTCTCCGCGCCGCAAGCGCGCCAGGCCCCAGACGCTCAGGCCCACGGTCACGATGGTCACCGCGACCAGGCCCAGCTTGACCTGAAACCAGAGGTTGAGGCCGCCCATGCCGCCGAACTTCAGCCACAGCAGCAGGGGTCCGGTGATCAGCAACAGCACCAGGCCCGCCACCGCGATCCGGCTATAGACCATCGCGAGCGGCCACCAGGTTTCGCGCTGATCGGGCGCGGCGGCCGCCAGCCTGGGGCCCACCTGGGACATGGCGATGCCGCCGCCGAGACCCATGGCGAGCGCCATGAGGTGCAGCCACATCAACAGGTTCACGACTACCGGCATGGGCTGGCTCCTGAATTCGATGGAGGCCGTCCGCCGACTCCGGGCCGCAGGCTGCCTGGTTCGGTTCCCCAACAAGCTACACCCTGGTCAGGCCTCGGCCAACGTGCCGCAAGCTGGTGGCCGCCGGGGTTCTTGACATCAATTCGATGATTAGCTAATTATCGTCTCATGAACGCTGTGTTCAAAGCCCTGTCCGATCCGACGCGCCGTCATGTGCTGGAGCTGCTTCGCGACCGGCCGATGACCGCAGGCGACCTGGCCGACCACTTCCCGGTCTCCAAGCCCACCATGTCGGCGCATTTCGCGGTCCTGCGCGAGGCCGACCTCGTCGATGTGCAAAAGGTCGGCAAGACGCTGATCTATCGCCTCAAGCTTTCCGTGCTGGAGGAAGCGCTTCTGGGCTTTGTCGCCGCGTTCGGCGCGGTCGCCCGCCCGGCGGCTTCCGCGGGCCCGCCCCTCAACAAGGAAACCACGCCATGATCCATAGGAACCTGGCCGTCGCCCTGGTCTCGGCCGGGACCTATATCGGCGGCGCCCTGGCCTTGAAGGCCGCGGAGAAGGCCGGCCTCATGCCGCATGACACCGCGATCCGCGCGTTTGAGGTGCTCAGCGGCCTGGCGCTGGCGGTCTACGCCAACTTCCTGCCCAAGAGCATCGGGAGGTTCCGCGACCCGGCGAGCGCGATGTGCATGCAGTCGGTGCTGCGGGTCAGCGGCTGGGCCTACATGCTGGGCGGCCTGGCCTTCGCGGTGACCTCGCTGCTGCCGGTCCCCGACGCGGTCCCGGCCATCCTGCTTGGCACGGCGACGGCCTATGTGCTGGGCTATTCGACTTGGGCGTTCATGGTGCGCTCGCCCAGCAGCGGCCCGACCGCCTGACGCCTCGTTCGATCGCCGCACCTAGGGTGCGGTCGCCAGGTAGGCGCTGGGATCGTTCAGGAAATTCCGGAACTCGCCGATGCAGCCGGTCCAGGCCGAGATCTGGGTTCGGAAGTGGTCGTAGGTGTCGTCGGCGAACAGCAGGGTCGAATAGAGCACGTGCGGCTTGCCGGTCTTGTCCTCGGTCCCGCGGCACATCGCCGAGGTCTGGTTAAAGGCGTTGAGCTGGGCGAAGCTCGGACCCGGCGCCTCGATCATGGAATCGAACTGCACCGCCCTGCAGGCGCGTCCCTGCGCATCGCAGGCGGCGAACTGCAGGCTGAAGTTGGCGGCGACGGAGGTCACCGTGACCAGCACCGCGTCGGCGTCCTTGCGCGCGATCGCGGCCTTGCCGCCCCCGGCGTTGAGCACCGCCACGACACTGGCAGGATTGCGCGCGTCGAAGTTGGCGACAGGCGAAGGCCTTGCCTTTGCGGGCGTCGATCGGGCGACTGGCTTGGCCGCCGGCGGCTTTTGCGACGCCGGCTTGGGCGCTGCGGCGCCGGCCAGCAGGGCGGCGAAGGCTATCGCTGTTATTTTCCAAGGCATGATTGAGGGCTATCAGACCTGCGCTTTCGGCGCGAGCGTGGCGACCGGCTCCCGTGGTCGCTCCTCTTTCCGTAGCCTCCGGCGCCGGACGGTGGTTAAGCTTTGCCCCAGGCCTGGGAGGCGTTGATGGGTTTTATCGTTGCCGCGGTTTTCGTGGCGCTGGCCGTGGTGGTCGCGCTCGGGGCCATCAAGATCGTACCGCAAGGACGGGAATACACCGTCGAGCGGTTCGGCCGCTATACGCGCACCCTGAAGCCCGGGATCAGTTTCCTGACCCCCTTCGTCGAGGGCGTCGGTCGGCGCATCAACATGATGGAGCAGGTGCTGGACGTGCCGCGCCAGGACGTGATCACCAAGGACAACGTCTCGGTTCAGGTGGACGCCATCGTGTTCATCCAGGTGATGGACGCCTCCGCCGCGGCCTATCGCGTCACCAACCTCGATTTCGCGATCACCCAGCTCACCATGACCAACCTGCGCACCGTGGTCGGCAACATGGAGCTGGACGAGGTGCTGTCGCAGCGCGACCAGATCAACACCCGGCTGCTTGAGGTCATCGATCAGGCGACCAGCCCCTGGGGCGTCAAGGTGGCGCGGATCGAGATCAAGGACCTGCAACCGCCAGCGGATATCACCAACGCCATGGCCCGCCAGATGAAGGCCGAGCGGGAGCGCCGCGCCGTGATCACCGAGGCGGAAGGCGAGAAGCAGGCCGCGATCACCGTGGCCGAGGGCCAGAAGCAGTCGGCGATCCTGCAGGCCGAAGGCCGCCGCGAGGCCGCCTTCCGCGACGCCGAGGCCCGCGAGCGCTCCGCCCAGGCGGAGGCCAAGGCCACCGAGCTGGTCTCCAACGCCATCGCCCAAGGCGACGTCAACGCCATCAACTACTTCATTGCCCAGAAGTACGTGGAGGCCTTCGGCAAGCTGGCCGAAAGCCCGCAGCAGAAGACCGTGATCGTGCCGGCCGAGATGGGCGCGCTCGTGGGCTCGATCGCAGGCATCACCGAACTCGTGAAGACCGCCCAGGCCGAGCAACCGCCGGTCCCGTCTCGCGGCGGCTCTTCCCGACCGGCGACGCGCGGCGGGACGGCGGTTCCGCCAGCAGGGAATTGAGCCATGCCCGATCTGACCACCCTCTATGCCGACCACCCGTTCTGGATGTGGATCGCACTCGCCGCGGCCTTGCTGGCCGTCGAGGTGGTGACCGGGTCGGGCTGGCTGCTCTGGCCATCCGCCTCCGCGGGCGCGGTGGCGGTGCTCGCGAGCGTCGCGGAACTCAGCTTCGCCCCGGCGGTGCTGGCCTTCGCAGTCCTGACCATCGCCTCGACGGTGTTGGCGCGCCGCTATCTGCCGAGGTCGCTGCTGCATCCCTCGCCACATGACATCAACGACAACGTGGCGCGGCTCGTGGGCCATCACGGCCGCGCCGTAGCCGCCTTCCACGGCCGGGCCGGACGCGTTTTCATCGACGGCAAGGAATGGGCCGCCGAGCTCGACGAGGGTGACGGACTGGCCGCAGGATCGCGGGTGGAAGTCACCGGCGTCGTGGGCACCCACCTGAAGGTCCGCAGCGCCTGAGATTCGAGCCGGCCGCGGCCGCGGGTCACGGCGGCGGCGGTCGCTAAGCCCTTGGAAGTGCGTCAAAGTTCGCGAGCCACCCAGGGTCGTCTTGACCCCTGGGGGCTTCCTGGCGCTTATGTGCGCCAAAAGGGGAGCGCCCCCGCCAAACGTCCAGGAGATTTCGAAGTCATGAGGCCATTCGGATTGGGGCTGCTCGCGGCCCTCATCGTCGCTGTGACGGCGCCGGCCGTCGCGATGGCTGCGCCGAAAGCGGGCGCCGTCAGTTCGGAAGCCCGCAAGGCCGGCATGGCGGACGCCCCAGCGCTGGTCGCGGCCGCGTCCCTGCCCTGCAAGGTCAGCGACGCCCGCCTGGTGGGCAAGGCGCCGGCGGACAAGAAGACCGGAGCGCCGGCTTCCAGCCTCTACGAAGTGGCCTGCGAAGGCGCGCCGGGCTTCCTCGTCCAGACCACCGCCGCCGCGCCCAACGCCTTCAGCTGCGTGCTGGTCAACTATCCCGCGGACCCGGCCACCAAGGCGCCGAACCCCTGCATCCTGCCGGGCAACACCGACCTGATGCCGGCAATCTCCAGCCTGCTGACCAAGGCCAAGGTGAACTGCACGCCGCAAGGCATCCGCGGCATCGGCCAGACCGCCAGCAACACGCTGGTCGAAGTGTCCTGCTCGGGAGGCGTCGGCTATGTGATCACCGCCAGCGCGCCGTTCGACATCGCCAAGGACGCCACGGCGACGAACTGCCTTGCCTATGACGCCGCCAACGGCAACATCAAATGCGTCCTGGCCGATCCGGCCTCGCGCCTCGCCATCATCGACAACTACGCCAAGATGGCCAACAACGGCTGCACGGTGAAGGACAAGCGCTTCGTCGGCATGTTCACCGATGGGACCGAGGGCTACGAAGTCGCCTGCTCCGACGGCAAGGGTTACATCTACAAGGTGAGCCAAGGCGCGGTGAAGGAAACCCTCGACTGTGCCAAGGTGCCCGGTGGGACCTGCACCCTGACCGATACCCGCGCGGCCACCGCCGAGCAGGCGGGCCTCTATACCAAGCTCGCCAAGAACGCCGGATCAAACTGCACCGTCGCCCGCTATGCGATCTTCCCGGCGAAGGGCAACATCGAGGTTGTCGAACTGGTCTGCACCGACGGCAACGGCGCCATCGGCATGTTCCCGGCCACCGGCAAGGGTACTGTGCTGGACTGCGGCCACGCGCTCATCGCGGGCTATAAGTGTACCTTGGGCAAGCCCGACTACACGGGCCTGACCGCCGACCTGCGCAAGTTCGACAAGAAGGAGTGCACCGTCTCGAGCGTCGGGGCGCCCCTGAAGGCCACGGACGGCACGGTCCGCCTGGAGGTCGCCTGCTCCGACGGCCTGCCCGGCTACATGATCGCCTACACCAACGCCGAAACGCCGAAGGAGGCCGTCGCCTGCAGTTTCGCGGGCAACTGCGTCCTGCCGACCAACAAGGCGAAGCCGAAGGCGTAAGGCCCTTCGCCGATCGGCGTTGAAAAGAGGCCCGCGGGGTTCGCGCCCCGCGGGCCTTTTCATTCCCTTCCCAACTTTGGGAACGATGGGAAGGGCTGGCGGCAAGCTCGGCGCCTGAGGCTTTCCCTCTCCACCCCTCGCTCTTCGGCGAGCGGTTCCCCTCTCCCGCTTCGCGGGAAAGGAATGGTGCGAAATCTGCCCCTAGATCGCCGCTTCGATGAACATCGGGCCGCGCTGGGCCATCGCGCCGGCAAACGCGGTTTCGAATTCTTCCGCGGTCGTGCAGCGCACGGCGGGCAGGCCGAGTCCCTTGGCGACCGGAACCCAGTCCAGCGCCGGATCGCCCAGCCCCAGCAGCTTCGCCGCCTGAGGTCCCGCCTCACCCGCGCCGGTGCGGGTCATCTCGATGTTGAGGATGCGGTAGCTGTTATTGGCGAAGACCACGACGGTGACGTCGAGGTTCTCGCGCGCCAGGGTCCAGAGCGCCTGGACCGTGTACATGGCCGCGCCGTCGCCATTCAGCGAGATCACCTTGCGCTCGGGCGCAGCCACTGCGGCGCCGACCGCCAGCGGCAGGCCGATGCCGATGGCCCCGCCGGTCAGCGCCAGCACCTCGTGCGGCCTCGCCGTTGCGGCGCCGGCCGCCACGCCCGCGCCGGAGGTCACCGCGTCGTCGCAGACGATGGCGCCCTCGGGCATGTGCCGCGCGATCGAGGCGCCGATGGTGTAGGCGGTCTGCTTGCCGCTCGGCGCGGCCTGCGGCAGGGCGAGCGCCTGGCTCGGGCCATCCTTCGGCGCGCCGAGCGCATCGGCCAGCGCTGCCAGGCCTGCCACGGAGTCTTCGGCCCGCTCGGCCAGGGTCATGGTCCTGCAGCCTTCCGGGACCAGCACGCTCGGGCGGTTGGGATAGGCGAAGAAGGCTACCGGCTGGGTCGTGCCGGCGAGCACCATGAGGTCGACGCCATCCAGCTCGGCCAGCGCCATTTCGCCGAAATACTGCATCTTCTTCGGCGCGAAGGCTCCGGCGCCGCGCGGCTGGCGCGAAACGAAGGTGTCGCAATAGACCGTAACGCCAGCCGCCTGCAGGCGCGCGGCCTGGGCGAGGCCCTCTGCCCGGCACGCCTGGCCGCCGACCAGGATCACCGGCTTGGCGGCGGCCTTCAGGGCGCGGGCGGTGGCGTCGACCGCCGCGCCGCCGGGCGCGGGCCGCACCGGCTTCTGGGCGATCGCGATGTCGTTCGCAGTCTCCAGCCAGGCACTATCGGCCGGCAGGATCAGGCTGGCCGGGCCGCCCGGCGGACCGTAGCTCGCCGCGACTGCTTCCGCCGCCAGGCCGGCCACGGCATCGGGGCTGTCGGCGGATTTCACCCACACCGAATTGGGCGCGGCCAGCGCCGGGATGTAGGAGTTCAGCGGGGCGTCGTACTGCCGGTGGTAGGTGGCGTGGTCGCCGATGACGTTGACGATCGGGGTGTAGGCCCGCCTGGCGTTGTGCAGATTGGCGGCCCCGTTGGCATAGCCCGGCCCCAGGTGCAGCAGGGTGCAGGCCGGCTTGTCCGCGATCCGGCCATAGCCGTCGGCCGCGCCGGTCGCCACGCCCTCGAACAGGCAGAGTACCGGGCGCATCTGCGGCTTGCGGTCCAGCGCGGCGACGAACTGCATCTCGCTGGTGCCGGGGTTGGCGAAGCAGGCGGTGACCTCATTGGCCACCAGGGTCGCGAGCAGGGCGTCGGCGCCGTTCATCAGAACACCATCACGTCAGGGGAGGGAGAGTCCGCGAAGAGGCGGGCGATGGCCGCGGCGCGGCGCGTACGGGCCAGGGCCTGGGCGATGTAGCCCTTGTCGGTGATCTCGCCGGCCGCGGCGTCCGGCGGGTCGGGCAGGACCAGGGCGCGAGCCACCCGGCCGCCGGAGCCGCGGGCCTTGGCGTTGAAGATCTCGATCCCCGCGCGCGCCGCCGCCGCGACCTCGTCCGCCGCCAGCCGCGGGTCGGGGTAGAGCAACAGGCCGACGCCTTCCTGGCCCTCGCCACAGACCACCGCGTCGGTGACCGCGCCGCCAATCGCCGAAACCGCGCCGATGCGCAACTCGCCCACCGCGACGAAGGCGCCCGACGCCAGCTTGAAATTCTCCGACAGGCGGCCGTCGAAGATCATCCCCTGCGCGGGATCGTTCGGCTCGACGAACCGCGCCGCGTCGCCGATCACATAGAAGCCCTCGTCGTCGAACGAGCGGGCCGACAACTCCGGCTGGCCGAGGTAACCCTGAGTGATCTGCGGCCCCTTCACGCGGAAGTCGAGCTTGCCGGCCACCGGCACGAGCCGCACCGAGGTTCCCGGGATCGGCAGGCCGATCATGCCCATCCGGTCGTTGCGCCAATGGACGTTGCAGGCCGTGGGCCCGGTCTCCGTCGCGCCGTAGCCGGAGGCGAAGCTGATCTTCTCACCGACCGTGCGCAGGGCGACGGCCTGGATGCGGTCGGCCACCGCCTGGCCGAGTGCGGCGCCCCCGTACTGCAGGACCCGCACGCGCTCGAAGAACCTGGCGGCGAGGGCCGCGTCGCGCTCCAGTTCGTCGACGAACAGCATCCAGCCGGCCGGCACCATATTCTGGTAGGTGGGCGCGATCTCCTTGAGGTTCCGCACCGTCTCGCCGAACCGCGCCGCTGTGGGCTGGCCATGGTCGATGTAGAGCGTGCCGCCGCGATGCAGCGACATGTGCAGGATCGAATTGGCGCCCAGGCTGTGGCTCCAGGGGGCGGAGTTGACCATCACCGGCGGATCGGGATCGTCGAAGCAGGCCTCGATCTGCGCGGAATTCAAGCAGACGCTCCGGTGCGTGCAGATCACCGCCTTGGAAAGGCCGGTCGAGCCGGAGGTGAGCAGGTACTTGGCATGGTCGGCGGGCGTGGCGGTGGCGCCGGTCGAGGGCCCGGCCAGCAATTGGTCGAGGGTGATGTCGCCGGGCCGCGGATGTTTCGCGTCGATCACCGGCAGGCCGGCCAGCGCCGGCGCGGTCAGGCCTTCGGCGAAGAGCTCGGCGTCGTCGGTGAACACGGCGGCGGGCTTCAGCACTTCGCAGGCCCGCGCCAGGCGCTCCGGCCGTGCGTCCTTCAGGCCGTACTGTGGAGACACGGGCGCCACAGGCATGCCCTGGCTCATGGCGGCATAGGCCACCAGAGCGTGGTCGATGCCGTTGCGGGCGAGCATCAGGAGGGGCGCGGAGCCCACGATCCCCAGAGCCCGCAGGCCGCCCGCCAGGCGACGAACCTGCGCGGCGGCTTCGGCGAAGGTCACAGTGCGCCAGCCGTCGCCCGCCCGCTCGGCCAGCCAGATCCGCTCGGGCGCGGCGAGCGCCCAGTGGTCCAGCGCCGCGGTCATGGTCTGGAACCGGGTCGCGTAGGGCGTGGGATTGGTCAGGATCACCTCGCCGCCCGCCCGTCGCTCGACCTCCAGGCGCTTGGGCGAATAGCGCGGGTCGCGGAAGGGTGCGGTGGAAAGGGTCAGCTCGGCGTCCATACCGGAAGCCTTATTCCAAGCGCCGGCCCCGATGGGAAGGGCAGTCCAGCTACTCTTCCGTCCGGGTGTCTCGCGAGGCGATGAACGCCCGGATGCGGTCGGCGCCGGCGCTCGTCACGGGGTTGAAGACCAACATTCCGAGATCCGGCCGGCCATCGACGGCGAAGACGGAGAATTCCAGCTCGAGCAGCCCCATGTCGGGATGCCGGATGCGCTTGAGGCCTTCGCCATGGGCGATGACGTCGTTGTCACGCCACAACGCCTCGAATTCGGGGCTGAGCCGCGAAAGTTCCGCAACGAGCTGCGCGATCTCCTCGCCGGCGCCGGCCCTCGCGGCGTCGGCCCTGAATCCGGCGACGGCGGACCGTGCGACGCTCTGCCAGTCCTCCTGCGCGGTCCGCGCGCGCGAGTTGGCGAACATGAGACGCAGGAGGTTGCGTTCATCTGGCGGCAGCTTGGCGTAGTCGGTCAGCACCACGGCCGCCGCGCGGTTCCAGGCGATGACGTCCCAGGTTGCGGTCTTGATGATCGCCGGACTGACCTCCATGGCGTCCAGCACGCGCTGCAGGCGAGGGGTGACCCCGTCCACGGCCTTGTAGCGGACCGCGGGCGGACGGCCGAGCCCGATCATGAACAGGTGCTCGCGCTCGGGCTCGGTCAGCATCAGGCCCGCGGCGATGCGGTTGAGCACGTCGGCCGATGGCGCGCCGCCGCGGCCCTGTTCCAGCCAAGTGTACCAGGTGGGGCTGATGTTGGCGCGTTGAGCCACCTCTTCGCGGCGCAGGCCGGGGGTTCGCCGGCGGCCTGCTGCGTAGCCAAGGGCGGCAGGGTCCAGCCGGATCCGTCGGTTCCGCAAATAGGCGCCGAGCTGGTTGGCGGTCTCGACGGTCACGGCGATCCTGTTGGAAGTTATAACATGATAATATCACTACTTTAACAGGACAAAGAGTAGGGCCAGAGATGTCTCCGAACAAGATCGGAAACCTCCCAATGCGCATATTCCTCACCGGCGCCACCGGCTTCATCGGCTCGAAGATTGCGCCGGAGCTGCTTTCGGCCGGCCATCAGGTGCTCGGGCTGACGCGCTCCGACGCCGGCGCCCAGGCGCTGGCCCAGGCCGGCGTGGAGCCGCATCGCGGCGCGCTTGAGGACCTGGAGAGCCTCCGCGCCGGCGCGGCCCAGGCGGACGCGGTCATCCACACCGCGTTCGACCACGACTTCTCCAATTTCATGGCGAACTGCGAGAAAGACCGCCGCGCGATCGGCGCGCTGGGCGCGGCCTTGGCCAGCTCCGACAGGCCGCTGGTCGTCACCTCGGGCACGGGAATGGGCTCAGCCGAACCCGGCCGGCCCGCGACCGAGGACGTGTTCAACCTCGAGCATCCCAACCCGCGCTCGGCATCCGAGCTCGCGGGCGCGGAGATGGCCGCGGCTGGCGTCAAGGTGATCGTGGTGCGCCTCCCGCAAGTCCACGACACGCATAGGCAGGGCCTGGTCTCGTCGTTCATTGAGATCGCCCGCGAGAAGGGCGTGTCGGCCTATGTCGGCGAGGGCGAGAACCGCTGGCCGGCGGCGCATGTGCTGGACGTCGCGCGGCTCTATCGCCTGGCGGTCGAGCAGGGCGCAGCGGGCGACCGCTACCACGCGGTCGGCGAAGAGGGCATCTCGGCGCGCGACCTCGCCACCGTTGTCGGAAACGGGCTTGGCGTGCCGGTCGTCTCCCTGCCGCCGGAACAGGCGGCGGAGCACTTCGGCTGGCTCGGCATGTTCGTCGGCCTGGATATGCCCGCATCCAGCGCATGGACGCGCGCGCGGCTGGGCTGGCGGCCCGAGGGTCCCGGGATGATCGCCGATCTCCAGCAGACGGACTACGGACGCGCCGCTGGCGCCTAGCGGGCCGCCGCTCAGGCCCTGAGCTCGTCCAGGCGCCTGGCGAGAAACAGCCGCTCGGCCGGGGCGGGCCCCAGCGCCAGGGCGCGGCGCAGCGCCTCGGCGGCCTCAGGTTCGCGGCCCGCCTGGGCGAGGAGTCCGGCTCGCGCGGCCTGGTAGGGAAGCCAGCCGGCCAGGCGTTCGGGGTCCTGTACCGCGGCCAGGGCGGCCAGGCCCGCCTCTGCTGTCTGCGCCTCGGCGACCGCGACGGCCCGATTGACCTCCGCCACAGCCGACGGCCGCACGCGAATGAGGATGTCGTAGAGCGCCACGACCGCGGCCCAGTCGGTGACCCCCGTCTCGATCCTTGCGGCGTGGGTCGCGTGGATCGCCGCCATCAACTGGTAGGGTCCGCTTCGGCCCAGCTTGGCGGCGCGCCGCATGAGCGCCGCCGCGTCCGAAATCAGCCGGTGATCCCAGAGGCGCACGTCCTGCTCCGAAAGCGGGATCATCGCGCCCACGCCGTCCAGGCGGGCCGGGCGGCGGGCTTCGGTGAACCGGATCAGGGCGGCCAGGCCCAGGACCTCGGGCTCCTGCGGCAGAAGTTCGGCGAGCAGGCCGGAGAGCCGCAAGGTCTCCGCCGCAAGGTCGGCGACGTCCGACGCGCCCGCCGCGTCCTCGTAGGCCTGGGCGTAGGCGATCTCCAAGGTGGCCAGCACCGCGTCCAGGCGCTCGCCCCAGGCGTCCGGCTCCGGGATCTCGAAGCGGATGCGCGAGTCGCGGATCTTGCGTTTGGCGCGCGTCAGCCGCTGCAGCATGGCGACCTCGGTGGTCAGCCATGCGCGGGCGATCCGCTCGACCGAGAGGCCGCACAGCGTGCGCAGGGTGAGCGCGATCCGGGCTTCCGGCGCGATGGCCGGGTGGCAGCAGACGAAGATTAGCCGCAACCGCTCATCCGGGATCGGCTCGAACGCCGCCATCACGATGGTCTCCGGGTCAGGCGTCGGCTCCGGCGCATCATGCACCGCGTCCTGGCGGACCTTGGCGCGGCGGCCCATGTCGAAGGCCCGCCGCCGCCCGACCGAGTAGAGCCAGGCGGCGGGATCGCGGGGCGGGCCGTCGCGCGTCCAGGTTTCGACCGCCCGGAGGCTCGCGAAGGCGAAGGCCTCTTCGGCCATGTCGAGGTCGCGGAAGCGGATCGCCAGGGCCGCGCGGATGCGGTCGCCCGCCTCGCGAACGGCGGCTTCCAGGACATGCTCGGCCTGCCGACTGCTCATCGGCCTACATCACATAGACGGGGCGGACCTCGATCGAATAGTTCGGGCCGCCGGGTATCTTCCGCGCCCAGTCGATCGCCTTGTCGAGATCGGGGGCGTCGATCAGGTAGTAGCCGGCAAGCTGCTCGCGCGTCTCGGCGTAGGGGCCGTCGTGCAGGCTCTGCGAGCCGGCCACGGTGCGCACGGTCGTTGCGGTGTCGGTGGGCTGCAGCCGGTTTCCGCCGACCATGGCGCCGGCTTCGCTGAGTTCCGCTCCCAGGCGCATGTGCGCGGCGGTGATGGCCTGCAAGACGGACGGGTCCGTGCCCGTCTCCGGGGCCCAGAGCTTCTCGTCGTTATAGATGAGCAGCAGATATTGCATGGCTTTCGTCCTCTTGCGATGCGCCAGTCTGGCGGACGCGAAGGGCCGCGTCATCGGAGAGACGCGCGGCGGACATGGGATTCGACAACCGCCGCAGGCCTATGGACGACGTCGCCGCCAGGCCTCAGAGGGCCGCGCTCAGTCGTCGGCGATCAGGCTGGTCCGGTTGGTGTTGCGAAGCCGCGCGGCGGCGAGGGCGCCGGCCAGCATGACGATGGTCACGTAGATGTAGAAGCGGCTCTCGATATGGGCTGCCTTGAACCACTCGGCGACATATTCCGCCGTGCCGCCGAACATCGCGTTGGCCAGCGCGTAAGGGAGCGAGACGCCGAGCGCGCGCACGTGGGCGGGGAACAGCTCGGCCTTCACCACCGCGTTCACGGCCGAATAGCCGGAGTGGCAGAGCACCAGGACCATGATCAGCCCATAGGCCGCCCAGGCCGATCCCGCGTGGCTGATCGCGGTCATCACCGGATAGGTGGCGAGGCCGCCCAGGCCCAGGCCCACCGCCATGGTCGTCTTGCGCCCCACGTGGTCGGAGAGCCAGCCGACCCCCGGCTGGATCAGCATGTAGACGACCAGCACGCCTGCCATGACCGCCGTGCCGGTGTCCTTGGAGAAGCCCGCCGTGTTGACCAGGAATTTCTGCATGTAGGTCGTGTAGGCGTAGAAGCCCAGGGAGCCGGCCGAGGTCAGCACCAGCACGATGGCGAACTCGCGAGGGTGCTGGCGGACGAGGTCGATCGTGCGCCCGCGGTCGCGCTTCGAGGTGGTCTCGTTGAGAAAGGCGCGCGTCTCCTCCAGGCCGGTCCGGATCCAGAAGACCACGATCGCCAGGACGCCGCCGATCGCGAACGGGATGCGCCAGCCCCAGGCCGCGAGGTCGGCCTTGGACAGCACATGCTGCAGGACGACCAGCACGGCGAGCGCCGCCACCTGGCCGGCGATCAGGCTGGTGTACTGGAACGACGACCAGAAGCCGCGCCGCGCCTTGCTGGCCATCTCCGACATGTAGGTGGCGCTGGCGCCGTACTCGCCGCCCAAGGACAGGCCCTGCACCAGGCGTGCGGCCAGCAGGCCGAATTGGGCTGCGACGCCGATCTGGGCGTAGGTCGGCAGGATGGCGATGGCGAAGGAGCCCAGGCTCATCAGCGCCACCGAGAGCGTCAGCGCCGCGCGCCGCCCGGCCCGGTCGGCGTAGACGCCCATCAGCCAGGCGCCTGCCGGGCGGGCGATGAACCCGGCTGCGAAGATCGCCGCGGTCTGCAGCTGCTGGGCGGTCGTGTCGCCCTTGGGGAAGAAGTGCGCCGCGAAATAGAGGCTGGTCGAGGAATAGGCGAACCAGTCGTACCACTCGACGAGGTTGCCGGCCGACCCGCCCAGGATCGCCTTGATGCGCTGGAACGGCGACATCAGCCCGCCGCCCCCGGCCTTCGTCGCAACTCCGCCCTGCGCCATGCATCCCCCGTACGCTTTGGGGGATGCTAGGCGACTTCGACGCTGACGTCAGGGGCCGCCGACGCTAGATGCGCCCGAGCAGCACCAGGATGATGATGATCACCAGGATCAGGCCCAGGCCGCCGCTCGGGAAATAGCCCCAGCTGCGCGAATAGCCCCAGCTCGGCAAGGCGCCGACCAGCAGCAATATCAGGACGATGATCAGGATCAGGCCAAGACTCATGTCTCTCCTCCGCGTTTCCCCGGCCCAGCAAACGGGCGGTCACGGGAGGGGTTCCAGACAGTAACCTGGCGAACGCCTGTCAGTCGGCGGCGTCGGCGGTGTGCAGGTGGGCGTCGGTGTCCTTGACGCCCATGGCGTACATCAGGCCGATCCAGCCGCCCTTGACCCGCGGCAGCAGGGCCAGCGTCAGGATGGCCAGCGGGACCAGGATGATCGGCAGGGCGTAGAGCGGATTCGATTCCCAGACGATGGGGAAGAACAGCATCGGCGCCACCACGAGGTGACCGACCAGCAGGATCGTCAGGTAGGCCGGGCCGTCATCGGCCGGATAGCGGGCGAGGTCGGTGTCGCACGCCTCGCAGCGGCCGTTCACCTTCAGGTATTTCCAGAACAGCTTGCCGCGTCCACACGCCGGGCAATGTCCGGTGACGCCCCGGAACAGCGAACGCTTCAGCGGATGAACGATCTCTGCCATGGCGCCCATATGGCCCCGGTCGGGCCCGAAGGGAAGCCGCCCGGGCGCTTCTGACGCACCTGCAGCGGCCTCATTTCTCGCAGCGTCCGTGAGTTTTTCTCCCGGAGGCGCTCCGGCCTATTTCTTGGCGTCTTCAGCGGTGTTGGTGACCGCGTGGCCAGCCGCCGCGACGTCCTTGCCGGCGCCGGCGACAGTGTTGCAGCTGGCCACCAGCAGGGCCGAGGCCGCAGCAAAGAGAACGATCAGTTTGCGCATTAAGAGACTCCCCTTCGACGGCGCGGATTTCACTGCAGATGAGGAGACAGTCAAGCTCCATCGGCTTTGAGAGGGTGCGCGGCGCGCAATGTTGAGCGAGGTTAAGGCATGACGCCCACCGCCGCCGCGGCCCTCGGCCAGGCCATCCTGGCGCTTCATCTGGCGGTCATCGCCTTCAACGTGCTCGGGCTGGCCGCCATTCCACTGGGGGCGGCGATGGGCTGGGGCTGGGTCCGCGTGCGCTGGTGGCGGGTGCTGCACCTTGCCTCCTGGGCGGTGGTGGCGCTGCAGGCGCTGCTCGGCCGCGCCTGCTTCCTGACGATCTGGCAGGACCGGCTCACCGGCGCGGGCGGGGCGGAGCCGCCGCTGATCATGCGATGGGTCAACGGGCTCATCTATTGGCCGCTGCCGATCTGGGTGTTCGGCGCGATCTACGTCGCGCTGTTCGCCGCCGTCGTGGCGTTCTGGTGGCTCGTCCCGGCCAGCGCGCGCTTGCAGGGATAGCCCGTCGTACGCGCTCCTGTAAGGTGGGCGAGAGAACGGGGAGATGCGTCATGGCCGACGGTTCGGTGCAGGGGTCCGTCCACGAGCGCTACGCCGAGGTGCGCGAAACCTTCGAGGCCAATCTGGCGACCGGGGCCGACGTCGGCGCCTCGTTCTGCGCCACGGTCGAGGGCGAGACGGTGGTCGACCTCTGGGGCGGCTTCGCCGACGCGGCAAAGACGAAGGCCTGGGAGAAGGACACCATCGTCAACGTCTATTCGACGACCAAGACCATGACGGCCTTGACCGCGCTGCTGCTCGCCGACCGCGGCGAGCTCGACTTCGACGCCCCGGTCGCCCGCTACTGGCCGCAGTTCGCCGCGAACGGCAAGGAGCGCATCAAGGTCAGCCACCTGATGAGTCACTCGGCCGGGCTCTCCGGCTGGCGCGAGCGGGTCACCACGGAAGACCTCTACGACTGGGACAAGGTCACCGCGCTGCTCGCCGCCCAGGCGCCGCTGTGGGAACCGGGAACCGCGCCAGGCTACCACGCCATCACCCAGGGCTATCTGGTGGGCGAGGTGGTGCGCCGGATCGCCGGAAAGTCGTTGGGGACCGTGTTCCGCGAGGAGATCGCCGAGCCACTAGGCGCGGACTTCCACATCGGCCTGCCGGCCTCGGAAGACGATCGCGTCGCCGAACTGATCCCGCCGCCGCCCGGCCAGGCCGCCGGCGACGGTCAGCAGACCGAGGTCCAGGCCGTCACCTTCAACAATCCCGGCATCGACGTGTCGGCCACCCGCACGCGGGCCTGGCGCGGCGCCGAGATTCCGGCCGCCGGCGGGACCGGCAACGCCCGCTCGATCGCCGAAATCCACGCCATCCTGGCCAACGGCGGCGTCGCCAAGGGCAAGCGCTTCATGTCCGAGGCCGGCTGCCGCAAGGCGCTGGAGCTGCAGATCGACGGGACCGACCTGATCCTCGGCCGCCCCACCCGCTTCGGCATGGGCTTCGGCCTGGCCGGCGGGATGGTCCCGATGCCCAACCCCAACTCGATCTTCTGGGGCGGCTATGGCGGCTCGCTGGTGATCATCGACATGGATGCCCGCACGACCTTCGGCTACGCCATGAACCGCATGGAGGGCACGACGACCGGCGACATGCGGGCGCTGGACCTGTCGATGTCCATGTGGACAGCGCTGGGGCTGATCTAGGGCGCCGGCTAGTCGTCCATCGCGAAGAGCGCCAGCGCGGTCTTGCCGAGGATCTTCTGGGCGTCCTCGACGGGCACGGCCCTGAACACCGCCTCGATGGCGCTCCTCGTATAGCCGAAGGTGCTTTCCTGGTGCGGGTAGTCGGAGGACCACATCACCCGGTCCGCGCCGATCCTGTGCAGCATCTCCAGCCCCACCGGGTCGGTCATGAAGGTCGCGTAGCAGTGCGCCCGCCAATACCAGCTCGGCGGGTGGGCGAGCTTCGGCGACACCATGGTCGGGAACGAGTTGTAGATCATGTCGGCGTCGTGGAGCATGCCGGGGATCCAGGCCAGGCCAGCCTCCACGAACACCACGCGCAAGCCCGGGAAACGGTCGAAGACCCCGCCGAAGGTCAGCTGCGCCCAGTTCTGGCGGAAGCCCTGCATCTGGGTCAGCACCGACACGCCCACCGCGCCCGGCTCGGCCGTCGGGATCGCCTCGCCGATGTGGAAGGCGAGCGGCAGGCCCGAGGCCTCGATGGCCGCCCACAGCGGATCCATCCGGCCGTGGTTGTACTGGATGGTGCGCCCGTCGGCGAACTTGCCCGGCCTGATGGGGACCATCAGGCAGCGCGCGCCGAGCTCGACGCAGCGGGCCACGCTGTCGGCCGCGGCCTCGGGCTCCCAATAGCTCGGCACCATCACCGGATAGAGCCGGCCGGGCGCGCGGGCGCAGACCTCTGCGATGTGCTCGTTGTAGGCGCCGAAGACCTGCGCCTTGTTCTCGATCTCGCCGAACATCATCAGGCCGAAGAGGCGCTGCGGGAAGATCAGTTCCTTCTCCACGCCCTCGATGTCGAGGTCGGCGATCCGCGCGTCGAGGTCGGTGAGGCCCGGGTAGCATTCGAGCGCGTTGCAGAGCGCGACCGCCACCGGACCCGGCGTCATCGGCTTGCCGCCCAGCGACAGGTCCCAGCCGCCGTCGTGGAACACCATGCGCGGCGCCTGGTCCCTCAGGTGCGCCGGGAAGCGGTCGATCCAGAGGTCGGGCTCCAGCATGTGGCTGTCGGCCGAGACGATCCGCGTGCCGGGCGGCCAATCCCCGGTCTTGGCCTGAGGCTTTCGCGCCGTGGCCACCGCCAGGCCCACCTGCTCGGGAATCTCGAGGACGAAGCTGTCGGCCATTGGTGGGCCTCCCTGCGCGTCGCTAGGAGGCTGGAGGCTAGGCCGGGGTTGGGGCGTCGGCAATCGTGACCCCGCGTCAGGTTGCGCGGCCTAGTCCGCGTCCATCTTCAGCGCGGCTCGGCCGCCTGCTCGAAATGCCAACCCTAAGGGACGGGAGTCAAACGCACGGCCGTAGCCGCTATGGGAGCTCGACGTATCTTGGCTGCCCGCTGCCGATAGTAGACATCCGACCAAGCGCGAGAGTGACCCGAAACGAGAGCCGAGAGATGTCCTGGTGGTGCGTGTACGTTTGCAAGAGCGCTAAGGACCAGCAAGAATTTCGAGTGAGCAATCGCCGTGCCCTTTGAGGGATTGGGAGCTCGCAGAAAGTCGAAAGATTTTCGAAAAGCGCCGACGTCCCTTCGGAGATCATCGTGAAAGTAGTAGACGTTCTGCGCTTCAACATTCCCAGATTTGGAAACTTGCGCGCGGAACGCTGGTTCGAACTGCGATCTCAAGAACACTGGATAGAGGCCGCCCACGAGGCGACCAAGCCAGGGGTCGCCGGCCCACGTACCGCGAGATTTTATCACTGTATCCAATACGTCGGCTGGCTCACTGTATTTAGACATCAGCCAAAATCTTGCGTATAGTTGGAAGTAATCGGTCGTCGAAAGATTTGATATTACTCTCGTGACCGCCAATCCAACGCCCCTGCCTCGGGTGGGAACGGCCGTTTCCACCAGCGCGTTTGCGAGCCAAACGTGACTGGCGTCATCAACTGTGGCGCGGGAACTGGAAAATCGCTCAAGTACAGCCGCGCGATCCGCGTCGAGCGGCAGCTGAGAGAGATAGAGGAGGGCGGCCTGTCGGCTACCGGGCCTGCGGGTTAAGACATCGAGGACGGCTACGTGTTCAAGGAGGGCACCCGTTCTAGTTCCAATACGCAGGAATCTCTTAAGTATCTTCTCCCCATTACCGGTATCAAATCGTCGATCTTTCCCTCTGTAGTAGAATGAAAATGCCTTCGAAATTGAGGACCGCTCTCGATCGACGCTATTACCCGATTTAACCTTCGATTCTATTCGTTCTTCAATTCTATTTAAAATGACATTTTCACGAATGCGAAAATGATCCAGAGATTCTGACCGTGTCAGTATCTGAGTTTTTCCACTATTCAATCTAACTTGTCGAGTTTGCAATACTAAATCGATACACTTAAGTAAATTCTTTGCGTCTGCCACGTTATCGGCCCCGGCATCGACATCGTCCATATATCTAGCAAAATCGCCCTTTCTGCTCTCTTGAAGAAATTGATCCAGTTCATAAAGGAAACAATGGGCGAGAATTCTTGGGGCATCTAGATTTAGTTGTGGTAACCCAATTTCGACCCGTGGCATATAATCGGGTTGCCATAGCAATCCACTTAGAACATAAATGAGCATATCCAATACAGTTTCACGAACACCTATATCAAGATCGGAAATTATATTTCTAAGATGAGAGTAACTTATGGTGTCGTAGTAATTTGATATATCTGTAATTACCATATAAGGTCTATTTTTGGTAAATCGGAATATCTCTTTTTGGAAATTTAGCCACGCTTTAAAACTTCCATATTCCGGTTGTCCGAACAGTCCGCGATTTGAGAAGCGATGCTCTTCTGGTTCGAAGAAGGAATTCTTGGTGGGTTCCTTACCTCGTATGTCGCTATAGAGGGCGGTCGACAGGCACTGGAGAATGAGCGCGTCAGTAACGCTCGGAATCGCCAATTGGCGGCAGAGGCCCTTTGACTTTTCGACAAGAATTCTTCGAACGGGACTTGGAGAATAAGATCCGCTCCTAATGGCGGTCTCTATTCGGTCGCATTGCGCGGAGAGGGATTGGTGAAAATCCAGATGGTCGATCGGATCGGCGATCAGTTGCCGTCGCATCGCCTGCCGAACATTCTTCTCCCACACCGCTCGGAGGGTGCCACGAGAAAGAATGGGCCGCAGTTGTGCCTCGCGAGCAGCAAATCTTGGTGATCTCATTCCGCATCCTGACTCTCGCGTCAGAGTTGCGGGAGGAAATTAAGAAACCACTCACCACAATTGGACGCCCCTAATCCGCGTCCATCTTCAGCGCCGCGATAAAGGCTTCCTGCGGGATCTCGACCTTGCCGAACTGGCGCATGCGCTTCTTGCCGGCCTTCTGCTTGTCGAGCAGCTTGCGCTTGCGGCTCATGTCGCCGCCGTAGCACTTGGCGGTGACGTCCTTGCGCAGGGCGCGGACCGTCTCGCGCGCGATGATCCGCCCGCCGATCGCCGCCTGGATCGGGATCTGGAACATGTGTGGGCTGATCAGGTCCTTCATCTTCTCGACCATGCCGCGGCCGCGGGCCTCGGCGCGGTCGGCGTGGACCAGCATGGAGAGCGCGTCCACCGGCTCGGAATTCACCAGGATCGACATCTTCACCAGGTTGCCGACCCGGTAGTCCTCGATCTGGTAGTCGAAGGAGGCATAGCCCTTCGAGACGCTCTTCAGTCGGTCGTAGAAGTCGAACACCACCTCGTTCAGCGGCAGGTCGTAGACGACAAGGGCGCGGCTGCCGACGTAGGAAAGTTCGCGCTGCGAACCACGGCGGTCCTGGCAGAGCTTGATCACGCTGCCGAGGTAGTCGTCCGGCGTCAGGATCGTGGCCTTGATCCAGGGCTCGGCGATGGTGGCGATCTTCACCGGGTCGGGCATGTCGGCGGGGTTGTGCAGCTCCATCTCCGAGCCGTCGGTGAGGCCGATCTTGTAGATCACGCTGGGCGCGGTCGCGATCAGGTCGAGGTCGAACTCGCGGGAGAGCCGCTCCTGGATGATCTCCAGGTGCAGCAACCCTAGGAACCCGCAGCGGAAGCCGAAGCCGAGCGCCGCGCTGGTTTCCATCTCATAGCTGAACGAGGCGTCGTTCAGGCGCAGCCGGCCGATCGCGGCGCGCAGGTCCTCGAAGTCGGCGGCGTCCACCGGGAAGAGGCCGCAGAACACCACCGGCTGCACGTCGCGGAAGCCGGGCAGGGGCGTCTCGGCCGGACGGCGCTCGTCGGTGATGGTGTCGCCGACGGCGGCCTGGGCGACCTCCTTGATCTGGGCGGTGATGAAGCCGATCTCGCCGGGGCCGAGCGCCTCGACCTCGGTGCGCTTGGGGTTGAAGACGCCGATGCGGTCGATCAGGTGGCTGCCGCCCTGCTGCATCATCTGCACCCGCTGGCCCTTGCGCAGCGACCCGTCGATGACGCGCACCAGCACCACCACGCCCAGGTAGGCGTCGTACCAGGCGTCGACCAGCAGCGCCTTCAGCGGCGCGTCGGGATCGCCCTTCGGCGCGGGCAGGCGATGGACGATGGCCTCCAAGAGCTCGTGGATGCCGACGCCGGTCTTGGCTGAGGTCAGGACGGCATCCGAGGCGTCCAGGCCGATCACGTCCTCGATCTGCTGGCGCACCCGCTCCGGCTCGGCGGCCGGCAGGTCGATCTTGTTCAGGACCGGGACGATCTCGTGGTTGTTGTCGATGGCCTGGTAGACGTTGGCGAGCGTCTGGGCCTCGACGCCCTGGCTCGCGTCCACCACCAGGATCGAGCCCTCGCAGGCGGCCAGGCTGCGGGAGACCTCATAGGCGAAGTCCACGTGGCCGGGCGTGTCCATCAGGTTCAGGACGTAGGTCTCGCCGTCGTCGGCCTTGTAGGCGAGGCGCACGGTCTGGGCCTTGATGGTGATCCCGCGCTCGCGCTCGATCTCCATGTTGTCGAGCACCTGCTCGGTCATCTCGCGCTGGGTCAGCGCGCCGGTCTCCTGGATCAGGCGATCGGACAGCGTCGACTTGCCGTGGTCGATGTGCGCGACGATGGAGAAGTTGCGGATCTGGGCGAGCGGGGTCGTCATGGCGGCTGCGTCTAGCACATTCCGTCGCGGGTGGGAGATGTCCCCCGGTGTCGCGGACGCCGCGCCGCAGAAACACGGTTAATCGGGCGTTAAGGCGACACATTCCACTAAGAATCTGGGCGGGCTGGAGATTCGAGAGAAGCTGGAGGACTTGCGCCTATGGACCGCCGAACCCTGATCGTTTCGGGCCTCGTGAGCCTGGGGGCGGCGGGCCTTGCGAAAGCCGAGCCGATCCAGCTGCCGCCGGCCAAACTTCCGCCGGCCCGGCCGCGCGACGACGGCCCGCAGTTGCGCGACGACCCGATCAACCCGCCGCCCCAGGCCCCGACGCCGCCGGCGCATGAGCCGAGCTATCCGACCACGGGCGCCGGCGCCTCGGACGGGCGACCGCCGCATGCGGAACCCTATTCGCGAGATGAGATCGTCAATTCCGTCTCGGACTTCCTGGGGGTCACAGCCGAGACGGCCGGCGGGGCCGTGGAGCGGGTGTTCGAGAACAACGGCCGCCCCACAGCCTACATAGCGGGCGAGGAGGCCTCGGGCGCGATCGCCGTGGGCGCCCGCTATGGCCGCGGGCTCATGTATATGAAGGGCCGCGACCCGCTGGAGGTCTACTGGCAGGGCCCGTCGATCGGCTGGGACCTGGGCGGCAACGCGAGCCGGGTCTTCACCCTCTGCTACCGTCTCGACGACCCGCGCGACATCTTCCAGCGCTTCCCTGGCGTCGAGGGCTCGGCGTATTTCATCGGCGGCCTCGGGGTGAACTACCAGCGGGCCGGCGACATCGTGCTGGCTCCGATCCGCGCTGGCGTCGGCTTGCGCCTGGGCGCCAACGTCGGCTACCTGGCCTACACGCGGCGGCGCAGCATCATCCCATTCTAATCTTCATCGTTCGTCATTCCCGGCGCAAGGCCGGGAATGACGCCCGAAGGGTGGAACTCCGCGCGGCTCAGTGCTTCGGGATCTTGCTGGCGAGCAGGTCCATCAGCGCCAGCAGCACGCCCGACACCACGAACGTCAGGTGGATGCCGACCAGCCACGCGAGCATCGGCGTGTTGATCGGCTCGCCCTCGGTCAGGCGCATGAAGGCCTTCAGCAGCGCGATGGCGCTGATCGCGACGATCGAGGCGATCAGCTTCATCTTCAGGCCGGAGAAGTCGACCGTGCCCATCCAGCCGGGCCGGTCCTCGTTGCCGTGCGTGTCGATCTTCGAGACGAAGTTCTCGTAGCCGGAGAAGATCACGATCAAGAGCAGGTTGCCGGCCAGCGACAGGTCGATCAGTGTCAGCGCCATCAGGATCGCGCTTTCCGGCTTCATGTCGCCGAGCATCGAGAACTCGTGGATCGCCTCGTTCGCGAAGGCCACGAGCAGGGCGCCCAGCGCCAGCACCAGGCCGAAATAGAACGGCGCCAGCAGCCAGCGCGACCGGAATAGCCAGATCTCGATGACCTTTTCGACGGCGTGCTTGTCGCGGGTGCGGGGAACGGAGTTTTGCATTGCAGCGACGCTAGCGGTTTCCCGGCGGGGCCAAAAGCGTTGACTGACAAATAAGTTATTACTTATATTATATGCATGCCGACCGCCGCGCCCGACCTCTTCCGCACGCTGGCCGACCCGACGCGCCGGGCGGTGTTCGAGCGGCTAGCCGTCGAGGGCGAGCTTTCGGTGGGCGACCTGGTGGCGGGCGCGGGCGTCTCCCAGCCGGCGGTCTCGCAGCATCTGGCCGTCCTTCGCCAGGCGGGCTTGGTCACCGAGCGACGGGACGGACGGTTCATCCGCTACGCCGCCGCGCCGGGCGGGCTGAAGCCGCTGGTCTACTGGATGGCGCTCTACGCGGTCTTCTGGCGCCGGCGCTTCGACCTGCTGGAAGACCTGCTCAATCGAATGGACCAATAGCCATGACCCAGGACGTCGCCACCAAGTCCATCGTCGTCGAACGCACCATGCCGCATCCGCCGCAGAAGGTGTGGCGTGCGCTCACCCAGGCGCCGCTGATCGCCGAATACCTGATGCAAAACGACTTCGAGCCGGTGGTCGGCCACCGGTTCAACTTCCGCGCCACGCCCATCCCGAACATGTGGAACGGCGTGACGGACTGCGAGGTGCTTGTCGTCGAGCCGCCTCGTCGGCTGGCCTACAGCTGGAACGCCTCGGGAGAAGAAGCCGAGGGCGGGCTGAAGACCACGGTCACCTGGATCCTGACGCCCGTCGACGGCGGAACCCATGTGCGCATGGAGCAATCGGGCTTCCGGCCCCAGGACGAGGGCGGCTACCAGGCGATGGGCGGCGGCTGGCCGCGGATCGTGGCGGGCCTGGAGCGGGTGGCCGCGGACCTCAGCTCCTGAGCTTCGCGCCTACGGCCTTTTCCGCCGCCGCCACGATCTTCGCCGACAGCCCTTCGATCTCCGCGTCGGTGAGCGTCTTTTCCGTCGGCTGCACGGTGACCTCGATCGCCACCGACTTCTGCCCCTCCGGCACGCCCTTGCCCCGGTAGATGTCGAAGACGCGTGCGTCGGCGATCAGCGCTTTATCGACGCCCAGGATCGGGCGCACCAACTCACCAGCCGGGGTGTCGGCGGCCACCACGAAGGCGAAGTCGCGACTGAGCGGCATCAGGGGCGAGAGGCTGAGCGCGGGCCTGGTCTTGGTGGGCTTCTTCTTGGGCTCCGGGATCGCGCCCAGGTCCAGCTCGAAGGCGAGCATCGGGCCATCGGCGTCCAGCGCCTTCAAGACCCGCGGATTGAGTTCGCCGAACTCGGCCACGACGTTCTTGGGTCCAAGCTGCAGCCGCGCCGAACGGCCGGGGTGCCACCAGGGCGAGGCCTGGCCCTGCACGACCTGCAGCAACGGCGCGCCCATCTCCTCCAGCAGCGCCGTCAGGTCGGCCTTGAGCGCGAACAGCGGGTCTGCGCTCGCCCCGTCCCAACGCCGCGCCGGATGCGGCGCGACCAGGGCGGCCACCATGGTCTGCTGGTCGCCCGGCTGGTCGCCCTTGAAGGTCGGGCCGACTTCGAACACGGCTGCGTCGGCAAAGCCCTGGCGGGCGTTGCGCGCCGCGGCCTCGATCAGGTTCGGCAGGATCGAGGGCCGCATGCAGTCGAGGTCCGAGGCGATCGGATTGAGCAGTTGCAGGCTCTCGTCGCCGCCCCCGAACAGCTTCGCCCATTCCGTGCGCATGAAGCTCCAGGTGACGGCCTCGGCGTAGCCACGGGCCGCCATGGCGCGGCGGGCGTTGCGCATGCGCGCCTGGCGCACCGTCAGGACGCCGCCGACCGCCCGGGGTGTTTCCGGTAGCGGTTCGCTGGGCAGGGAGCCGAAGCCCTCTATGCGCGCCACCTCCTCCACCAGATCGGCTTTGCCCTCGACGTCGCGCCGCCAGGTGGGCGGGGTGACCATCTCGCCGCGCACCTCGAATCCGAGGTCCGTGAGGATCTGGTCGATCCGCTTGCCCTCGACGATGAGGCCGGAAAGTCTCCTGACGTAGCTGTGGTCGAACTCGATGGCCGGCGGCGGAGCCGGGGCCGCGCCCGCGACGCGGACCTCTGACGGCTCACCGCCGCAGAGCTCGACGATCAGGCGGCTGGCCATCTCCAGGCCCGGAACCACGAAGCCGGTGTCGACGCCGCGGGCGAAGCGGTACTGCGAGTCGGAGCTGATGCCTAGGGCGCGGCCGCTCTGCGCTGTGCGGATCGGGTCGAAGTAAGCGCTTTCGACGAAGACCTCCGTGGTCGTCTCGCTGACCTTGGTGGACTCGCCACCCATGACGCCGCCCAGGCCCACGGCGCCGGAGCCGTCGGCGATGACGCAGACCTCGGGTCCCGCCTCATAGGTCTTGCCGTCCAGCGCCTCGAGCTTTTCGCCGGCGCGGCCCAGGCGCGCCTCGATGAAGCCTCCGGTGAGCTTGCCGGCATCGTAGACGTGCAGCGGCCGGCAGCGGTCGTAGGACATCAGGTTGGTGATATCGACCAGAGCGCTGATCGGGCGAAGGCCGATGGCCAGCAGCTTGCGCTGTAGCCAGGCCGGCGACGGCCCGTTCTTCACACCCCTGATCAGCCGACCTGCGAACATCGGGCAGGCGTCGCCGTCGACGCGGATTTCCAGCGTCTCGGCGAACTTGCCGGCCACGGGCGCGACCGACGGGTCCTTCAGCTTGCCCAGGCCCGCGGCGGCCAGGTCGCGGGCGATGCCCACGACGCCCAGCCAGTCGGGCCGGTTGGGCGTGACCTCGAAGTCGATCACCGCCTCAAGTCCGAAGGCCTCCGCGGCGCTGACGCCGACCGCCAGGCTGTCCGGCAGCTCGACGATGCCGTCGGACTCCTCGGCGGTTTCCAGTTCCTTGGCCGAGCAGAGCATGCCGTTGGAGACCACGCCGCGCACCGGCCTGGCCTCCAGGGTCACGCCCGAGCCCGGCACGTAAGCGCCGATCGGGGCGTAGATGGTCGTCAGGCCCGCCCGCGCGTTGGGCGCCCCGCAGACGATCTCCTTGCGCCCGTCCACCGTGTCCACCTGGCAGACGCGCAGGCGGTCGGCGTTCGGGTGCTGCACGGCCTCGACGATCTTGGCGACGCTGAACTTCGCCAGCTTCGCCGCCGAGTTCTCCACATGCTCGACCTCGAGGCCGGCCATGGTCATGGCTTCGACCACCTGATCCACCGAAGCGGAGGTGTCGAGGTGCTCCTTGAGCCAGGAGAGAGTGAACTTCATTTCGCACCCTCCGCCTCGAGACAGATTTTCGCGTGCCGAACAATCAGCCCGTCAGCGTTTTGCCTCTCATTCGAAAGCTCCCATCCGCCCCATTCTTCGGAGAACAGATGGACATGATCGGTCTTGCGAAGGTTACCTAGAATCTCGACCAGACGGCCAAGCCCTTCCTGATCCAGATACACGAATACCTGCGCCCCCTCGGGATCGCCCTCAATTGGTACGGCTTCGATGGAGAGTCGCATCAGCTCAGCCCCGTCGCCGGATTGGGCGTGGCGAAGGCCGAGAAGCCGAAATGCTCCAGCCAACGCACGTCGCTTGAGAACATGTCGCGCAGGTCCGGCATGCCGTATTTCAGCATCCCCAGCCGGTCGATGCCGAAGCCGAAGGCGAAGCCCTGCCAGACCTCGGGGTCGAGGCCGCAGTTTCGTAGCACGTTGGGGTGCACCATCCCGCAGCCGACGATCTCCATCCAGTCGTCGCCCTGGCCGATCCTCACTTCGCCGCCGGAGCGGTCGCAGCGCACGTCCATCTCGGCGCTGGGCTCGGTGAACGGGAAGTGGTGCGGGCGCAAGCGGGTCTCCACCAGCGGCGTTTCGAAGAAGCGCGAGATGAAGGTCTCCAGCGTCCACTTCAGGTGGCCCATGTGGATCGCCTTGTCGATGACCAGGCCCTCCATCTGGTGGAACATCGGCGTGTGGGTGGCGTCCGAGTCCGAGCGGTAGGTGCGGCCGGGCACGATGATCCGGATCGGCGGCTCGCCGTTGGCCCCTGGCGGGCCGTTGGCGATCCAGCTGGGCAGCTTCTCGTTGGTCCGCTGCATCGTGCGGATCTGCACGGGGCTGGTGTGGGTGCGCAGCACCTTGCGCTCGCCTTGGCTGTCCTCCTTCAGCCAGAAGGTATCGTGCATCTCGCGTGCGGGATGCTTCGGCGGGAAGTTCAGCGCCGTGAAGTTGTGGAAATCGTCTTCGATGTCGGGGCCTTCCGCCAGGCCGAAGCCCATCTCGGCGAAGATCGCGATCATCTCGTCCAGCACCTGCATCGTCGGGTGCACCCGCCCGCGACGCTCGGGCGGAGGAGGCAGCGTCAGGTCCACTCGCTCGGCCGCGAGTTTGGCGTCAAGCTCGGCGGCTTCCAGCGCCGTCTTGCGCTTAGCGATCACGCCGGCGACCCGGTCACGCAGGCCGTTAATGGCCGGCCCTCGCTCGCGACGCTCGTCCGGGCTCATCGACCCCAGCGTCTTCAGCAGTTCGGAGATCGACCCGGACTTGCCGAGCGCGGCGACGCGCACGGCTTCCAGGGCGGCCACGTCGGGCGCATCCGTTACGGCGGCGGCCAGCTCGGCCTCGAGTTTGGTCAGATCGGTCATCGCGCTCACTTCTAGTCAGCGCGCTTCTTCGGTGTAACCCATCATGTCATCCCGGCCGAAGCGCAGCGGAGAGTCGGGACCCAGGGGCGGCACGCTGGGCGCGACTGGGTCCCGGACAGCCGCTGGCGCGGCTTCCGGGATGACAGTGAAGAAGAGGCCTCTTCAAGCCAGCGCGGCGCGAACCTTGTCGGCGATGGCCTTGAAAGCGGCTGGGTCGTTGCCCGCGATATCCGCGAGGACCTTGCGGTCCATTTCGATCCCGGCCCGATCAAGGCCGTGGATAAATCGGGCGTAGGTCATGCCTTCGACGCGGGCGGCGGCGTTGATGCGCTGGATCCACAGCGAGCGGAACTGGCGCTTGCGGACCTTGCGGTCGCGGTAGGCGTACTGGCCGGCCCTGTCCACGGCCGCCTTGGCGGTGCGGATGGTGTTCTTGCGGCGCCCGTAGAAGCCCTTGGCCTGCTCGAGAACCTTCTTGTGCTTGGCGTGGGCGACAACGCCCCTTTTCACGCGAGCCATCTGTCAGCGCTCCTTAGCTAAGGCCGTAGGGCAGGAAGATCTTGATGATCTTCGCGTCGGAGGTGCTCATCACCTTCGTGCCACGGTTCTGACGGATGTACTTGGCGTTGTGGGAGAGCAGGCGGTGGCGCTTGCCGGCGACACCGGCCTTGATCTTCCCGGTCGCAGTGAGTTTGAAGCGCTTTTTGGCGCCCGACTTCGTCTTCAGTTTCGGCATTTCTCTGCGGAGCTGCGAAGCCCCGTCCTCTGGTGTCTTGATGAGCCGCCCTGGCATGCCATGGGCCAGGCGGCTCCGAAGGGGCGGGTTAGTAGGGGAAACGGGGGCGAAAAGCAAGGCTGGCCCCGCGCGTCTCCGTTCTGCTCACCTGGCGGAGTTTGACACGCCTAATGGGGGCGGGGCGGCGAGATAGACGGGCGGGCCGCCGAACGCCAGGCTCCACAGGCCGCGTCCGATCCGGGCGCAGGCCGTCAGGGCCATGCTGAGGACCACCAGCGTCGCGATCGGCTCCAGTGGCAGGGGTGGCGCCTGGCCGAACATCGCCATCCGCTCGATAAATTCCGGGCCGCTCATCACGGCGACCGCGTCGGCCAGGGGCGAGACGGTCCACAGCCAGACGCAAAAGCCCAGCAGGGCCGCGCCCCTGGCCGCCTCCAGCAACCCCTGCAGCCGCACCGCATGGGGATAGGCGAGCGTGATCGCGCCCTGGGCGATGAAAGCCACGGCATAGGCCAGGACCGGCCAGAACAGCAGGGCCCTTAGCGCCATCCAGTCGACGTCTGAGAGCGCGCCCGGCGCGACGGCCAGCGTGGCCCAGTCTGTGGCGTCGAGGCCCAGGTCCAGAGGCACGACGCCCGTCCACCAGAGCACCAGGACGGTCCCGAGTGCGATGAAGCTCAGTCCGCGCGCCACCAGCGTCAGGGCGGGATGCCACGGCGCAGGCGGCATCGGCGGTGTGACCGGCGAGGCGGGGCCGCGGCGGCGGTGATGGGGCCCGCGCGGGCTCTGCCGTGCGCCGACCCAGTCGCGGAGGGTGTCGAAGTCCCAGGCCGCGATCTCCAGCATCCTGAGGTCACGCACCCGCCATCTGTCGAGGTAGTCGATGTGCGTGCCTCGTCGCTCGATGAACCAGGCCACGCAAGTCGCCGCGCCGATGAGCACCAGGACGCCGGTGATCCCCGAGCCGATCGCCCGGCCTAGGGATTCGGAGAAGTCTCCCGAGGCCAGGGTCCGCAGGATGACGACGACCAGCGCGACCGCCACCTGAATGGCGACCGCGGCCTTCAGGGCGAACAGCCAGTAGGGGTAGAGCGTCGGCCCGACCACATGCTGCGGGCCTTCGCGGTAGCGGGCGGCGACGACCACGGGGTGGCCCACCTCACGCAACACCGCTTCGACTTCGTCGTCGTTGAGTGGCCGGCCCAGGTCGCCCTCGCGCGCTTCGATCCGGGTCAAGATGGTGTCGCGCAGTTCGGCGACGATGTCGTCCCGCTGCGCCCTGGGCAGCAGGGCCGCGACCACCCGCAGATATTCGTTCACGAGGTCCATGACGCCCTCCGGTTCCTTCAAAGTTCGATGATCTTGTCGAGCGAGGCCGAGATGCGCCGCCACTCTTCGAGCAGCCGCTTCAGCAGGCTTTCACCCTCGGCGGAGAGGCGGTAGAAGCGCTTCTTGCGCTTTTCTTCCTCGCGCCATTCGCTGACCAGGACGCCCTGGGTCTCCAGGCGGCGGAGCAGCGGATAGAGGGTGCTTTCCTCCATCTCCAGGCCGTCCGCGGCCAGGGCCTGGCGCAGGCTGTAGCCGTAGTGCTCCTCGCGCAGCCGGGAGAGCACCCCCAGCGTCAGCGAGCCGCGCCGCAGCTCCAGCCTGAAGCTCTCATAAAGATCGCTGTCTGCGCTCACTCGGACCTCCATGTCACATAGTGTATGGCATACAGTGTGTGACGCACACTGTGTAGAACGCAGTGATTGCGGACGCAAGCGTGCTTGCAGAACGATGGTGTTCAGGGCTCGGCCAGCCCTCAGGCCACGAGGTGGACGCGCCGGCGGACCTGACCCGCGAACCAAAGGCCCGGCAGGATCAGGAGGGCTGCGAAGGCGAAGGGCGCGCCGGGGGTGACGCTCGAGAACAGCCAGCCGGCGACCACCGGCCCGCCGATCCGCGCGGCCGCCATGCCGCTCATGTTGAGCCCCAGCATTTCGCCTTGCCGGTCGGGCGGCGCGGCCTGCGAAATCAGCGTCGTCAGGTTCGGGAAGCAGATCGACTGGCCGATGCAGACCAGGGCGAAACCCGCGATCGCCACCGGCCAGACCGGTGAAATCCCCTGCACGACCAGGCCCAGCCCCATGAAGACCAGGCCGCCGGTCAGCGTCCTGGGCTCGCCCCAGCGGCGGACCAGCCGCCCGGACAGCCAGCCCTGGCAGAAGGCGCCCAGAAGGCCGATGCCCATGAAGGCGAGCCCGATCTGGCGTGGGCCCCAGCCGAACCGCGCCTGGGTCCACAGGCCGTAGGTCGCCTCGATGCCGGCAAAGCCCACCACGACGATGAAGCTGATCAGGAGGATGCGGCTGATCACCGTATGCGCCCAGGCCTCCTTCAGCCCCTCGATCCTCGGCCGATGGGGACGCAGCGAGGCCGGATCGGGGCGGCTCTCGCGAACGAAGGCCACCACCGCGATGGCAGAGGCGAGCGCGAAGCCCGCGGCCACCAGCAGCGGAAGCTGGAAGCCGAGCGCGCCGCGGCCGGGCTGGGCCAAAAGGCCGCCGATCGCCGGTCCGGTCGTGAACCCGGCGCTGAAGGCGGCCCCCATGATTCCCATGCGCCCGGCCCTGCGCGCCGGCGGGGTGATGTCGGCCATGGCGCCTTGCAGGGTCGAGATGTTGCCGGCGAAGACCCCGGTCATGAAGCGGATCGCGAAGGCGACGGCGATGTTCGGGGCGAAGGCCAGCGCCGCATAGCTCAGCGCCACGGCGGTGATGGTGATGATCAGCACGGGCTTGCGCCCGATCCGGTCCGACAGCCGCCCCCAGAAGGGCTCCCCCAGGAACTGGCCGAAGGAGAAGGCCGAGAACAGCAGCGTCACCTGCCAGGCCGGAGCGTCGAACGCGCGGGCGAAGAACGGCAGGAGCGGGATCACCAGGCCGAAGCCCGCGATCATCAGGAAGATCACCGTCAAGAGGACGATCAGCGCGCGCCGCTCGTCCCCCCCGGCGCTCACCTCTCCGACTCCTCAGGCGGCGGCGCAGGCGCTTCCCCGGCGTGGCCCTGCGAGAGCCGGGGCGGCGCGCGGCGCGCGGCGCTCAGCGCCAGCAGGATGGCCGGCGCGACGATCAACGCGCCCTGGAAAAAGGGTGCGTTGATGCTGATCCCCGAGAAGGTCAGGCCGGCGCAGAATGGCCCCACGAACCGCGAGAAGGAACTCGAGGCGTTGTTCAGCCCCAGGATCTGGCCCTGGCGATGCGGGTCGGCGGTGCGCGAGATCAGGGCGCCGACGTTGGGCCAGGCCACCGACTGGCCGACCGCGGTCAGGCACATCAGCGCCGTGGTGACGGGCAGCCCCGTAGAGAAGGGCTGCAGCAGGGACCCCAGCACGGTCAGCGACATGCCGATCGCCAGCATCCGGCCCTCGCCGTAGCGCTCGGCGAGCGGTCCGGTGATGAAGAACTGGGTCAGGGCCGCCACGACGCCGACGGCGGCGAAGCAAACGCTGATCTGCCTGGGGCCCCAGCCGAACCGCGCCAGGCCCCAGAGCCCGAAGATCGATTCGATGCCGGTGAAGGCGAAGCCCACCAGGAAGGTGAGCAGCATCAGCCGTCCGATCACCGGGTGGCGCACTGCCTCGCCGATCGCTGCCCAGCGGCTCGGCCTGTGGCTGATCGACTGGTCGCGGACGCGGCTCTCACGAATGACCAGGATGATGGCCGTGACCGCCAGGGCCGACAGGCCCGAGGCGATGAACAGCGGAATGCGAAAGCCGATCGGGCCCTCGTTGGTGTGCGCGAACATGCCGCCGACGGCCGGGCCCACGATCATGCCGACATTCCAGGCCGCGCCCTGCCGCGACAGCATCCGTGCGCGGCGCTCCGGCGGGGTCACGTCGGCGATGTAGCCCTGGATCACGGCCCCGTTGCCGCTCATCAGCCCGCCCAGGAAGCGGATAATGAAGGCGGTCGCCACGTTCGGCGCGAAGGCCAGCGCCAGGTAGCACAGGCAGTTGCCGCTGATCGTCGAGATCAGCAGCGGCTTCCTGCCGTAGCGGTCCGACAGCCGCCCCCAGAAGGGCTCGCCGAAGAACCCGCCCATCGAATAGGCCGAGAAGATCAGCGCGATCTGCTCGGGGCTCGCGTTCATCGACTTGGCGAAGAACGGCAACAACGGGACGATGATCCCGAAGCCCAGCATGTTGATGAAGATCACTGCGATCAGTGACGGCGCCGCCCACTGGGACGGCGTCGACGCCTCCCGCGACGCGGTGTCGGACATGGGCGCGGTTGTTAGGCCGACCTGTTTGCAGCGGCAAGGTTCAGGTCGCCACGGACCGCGGTTACGACCGCAAGCGTTGACGCGGGGCCACAGTGCGGTGGCTTACAGCGGTGTTTCGCGCGGCTGGAGGTGCGCGAAGGGGCCTTGTTCGACGAAGAACTGAGGAAAGAGATCGTCCCAGTTTGGATTGTCCAGCTCGATAAGGTTGATCTTCCACTCGCGCTTGTAGCGCTTGATAGACGTCTCACGTTGGATTGCCGTGGTGATGCTCTCGTGAACTTCGAACCACACTAGCCGCTTGACGCCGTATCGTTGGGTGAAGCCCTGGATCGGACCCTCACGATGTTGCGCGACCCGGTTGCGCAGGTCGCTCGTTACACCGGTATAAAGCGTTCCGTGCTCGCGGCTCGCCATGATGTAGACCGCGTTCACGCGCGCACATTCCCCACGCTCGTCATTCCCGGCCTTGTGCCGGGAACCCATGATCTCAGTATTGCGGGAGGAGGCTCCGGAGGCGCTGTCGCAAATTCCACCCTCCTGCGTTCATAGGTTCCCGGCACAAGGCCGGGAATGACGAAAGAAGAGAGAGCTTCGAGAGAACTCTACGGGTTCTGCTTCTTCAACTCCGCCCGGAAGGCCGCCTCGGCCTTGGCGTAGAACGCCTTGCAGCCCGCCGGATCGACGAAGGCGTCGGCCTGGCCGGCGTCGAGCTTCGCCTTCTTGGCGTGCATGTTGAAGAACTGGCCGTGGCTGGCGATGAACACCTCGCAGGGCAGCTTCTTCCAGGTCGCGAAGCTCTTCTCGTAGTCGGCCGTCTGGCCGGGATAGGTCTCTGTCTTGCCGAGCTTGTAGCCGGGCAGCACGCTGGACGAGCAATGGTCCAGCGCCTGGCGCACCCTGCCGGCCACGGTCACCGGGAAGGTCCAGGTGGTGCAGCCGGGCGTGTGGCCAGCGGTGATGTGGGCGGTGAGCGTCCAGCCGCCCAGGCTCACCTTCTGGCCGTCCTTCAGGATCACGTCGGGCTTCACGGGCTCGTAGTAGAACCGCTCGCCCTTCAGGAACGGATCGCCCCGCCCGCCGGCGGCGATGATCCTGCCGTCCGCGGCGCTGGCGTAGAACCTGGCGGCCGGCGCGGCGCGCTTGATCTCGGCCAGGCCTGCGGCGTGGTCGAAGTGCTCGTGGGTGTTGAGCAGGATCTTGATGTTCGCGGGATCGAAGCCGAGCGCGCGGATATTGCCGACGACCTGGTGGCCGGTGGGCGCGTCGCCGCCGTCGATGACGATCAGGCCGGCCTTGGTGACGATCAGGTACGAGGCGTAGTCCGACGCGCCGACATAGTAGAGTCCGTCGCCGATCTTGAACGGCGGGAAGGGCTGGTTGGCGGCCTCAGCGGCCGCGGCCGGGCCGGAGATGAAAGCGGCCGCCGAGATGGCGACCGCTCCCAGGATTCCGATGGCCGTCCGGTTCACCGAGGCGCCAGGATCATGATCATCTGGCGGCCCTCCATGCGCGGCTCGTACTCGCACTTGGCGACCGGCTCGAAGTCCGCGCGGACCCGTTGCAGCAGCTTCATGCCAAGCTCCGGGTGAGCCAGCTCACGACCGCGGAAGCGCAGGGTGACCTTCACCTTGTCGCCTTCCTCGAAGAAGCGGTTCATCGAGCGCTGCTTCACTTCATAGTCGTGGATGTCGATGTTGGGCCGCAGTTTGATCTCTTTGATCTCCTGCACCTTTTGCCGCTTGCGCGCCTCGTTCTTCTTCTTCTGCTCCTGGAACTTGAACTTGCCGTAGTCCAGGATCTTGCAAACGGGCGGATCCGCGTTGGGGACGATCTCGACCAGATCGAGGCCGGCTTCCTCGGCCGCTTCGAGGGCGGAAGAGGTCGGCATCACGCCCTGCTTCTCGCCGTGCTGGTCGATGAGCAGAACCTTGGGGACGCGGATTTCATCATTGATGCGCGGGCCGTCCTTGACGGGGGGCGCTTGCATGGGGCGGCGAATAGGCGAGGCTCCTAGGGTTGTTTCGACATGACTGCCGGGGCGCGCGAGCACGCCCCGGTCGTTGGGACCTTATATGATTTGGCGTCTCGGCGCTATCAAGCGCCGGCTCCGGCGGGCAGCAGGGCGACACCCGCCTGCGCCACTTTCGTCACAGATAGTTCCGAGAGCTTCTCGGCCTGCAGCACCGCGACCTTGCCGCGCGGCGCCGAGAGGCTCGGATCCGAGACGCTGGAGAACAGGACCACCGTCGGCGCACCGGCCGCCGCGGCCAGGTGCAGCGGCCCGGTGTCGTTGCCGATGGCGAGCGAGGCTTTCGCGCCCAGGACCGCGATCCGGGCGAAGTCGGTGCGGCCGGTCAGGTCGCGCGCCCGCGGCACCTGCCGCTGCATCGCCTGGGCCAGCGCGGTTTCCTGCGGCCCGCCGATGATCACGACGTCCAGGCCGCGCGCGTAGAGGATGCGGGCGAGTTCGCCGTATTTCTCGACCGGCCAGCGCTTTTCCGGCCGGTGCGCCGAACCGCCGGGGACGAACATCACGTAGGGCTTGGGCTTGACGCCGCCGGACGGGGGCCGCTCACCGGGCGCCTGGGCCAGGACCCAGGAAAGGTCCGGCGGCGGCGCGGTTCCCGGCGAGGTCGGGGCGTCGGGCCAGATGCCGGCGTACATCAACTGGTCGGCCTGCCGCTCCAGGGTGTGCATCTGGTTCCGCAGCGGGTTCCTGTGCGGCATGGAGCAGCCGAAGGCGACCCCCGACCAGGCGGGCGGATGTGGCCGCAGGAGCTGGAAGATCCGGTTCGAGTGGGCGGAGGTCTGCAGGTCGTAGACCCGTGCGTAGCCGGCCGCGCGCAGGCGGCTGCGCAAGGCCATCCACTGCGCGAAGCCCTCCGGCCGGCCGTCGGTGACCACGGCGTTGAAGTAGGGCGAAGCCTTGGCCAGGGCCTCGAATGGCGCGGTGGTCAGAAGGGTGATGTGCGCCTTCGGATGGGCCAGGCGGATCTTCTTCATCGCCGCCAGGGCCAGGACGAAGTCGCCGAGCGCCGAGAGCTTGATGACCAGGATCTTCTCGACGACGCGGCGGGCCATCATCGCGTCCGTTCCCCCGATCGGTGGGCCTCGAGCACTCGCTCGTAGGCCTCAAGCGTCGCGGCGCACATGGCGTCGACGCGGTAGAGCTGGTGGGTGCGGTTCATTCCCACCTGGCCCATCTCGCCCCGCTTGCCGGGGCCGAGGTCGATGGCGCGCGACATGGCCTGGGCCCAGGCGGTTGCGTCGCCGGGGGCCACCAGCCAGCCGGAAGCCCCGTCGGAGACCGTTTCGGTGGTGCCGCCGTGGTTCGAGGCGATGACCGGCCGGCCCATGGCCTGCGGTTCGACCGCCGCCCGTCCGAACGACTCCGGCACCGTGGTCGGCAGGATGGCGACGTCGGCCAGGAGGTAGGCCGCCGGCATGTCGTCGCAGTGGCCCACGATGCGGACGATGTCGTCCAGGCCGGCGTCGAGGACCGCCTTGGCCAATTCCTCGCCGTAGCCGGTGCGCCCCTGGTCGTCGCCGGCGAAGATCACGAGGAAGTCATCCCGGCCCTCGGCCTTCAACTTCGCGGCCGCCTCGATGATCGTCAGGTGGCCCTTGATGCGGGTCAGCCGGCCGGCCAGCAGGAAGCGGGTGCGCCGGTCGCTGGCGGGCAGGTTCCAGCCCTGGCGCAATGCGTCCAGCCGGTCGGGCGTCACCCAGGACGGGTTGAATCGGTCGAGGTCGACGCCGCGCGGGATGGCGATCACCTTGGCGGGATCCACCTGGTGCTCGTCCAGCACATGGTCGCGGGTGTAGTCGGAGTTGGCGATCACCAGGTCGCCGCGGGTCATCACGGCGTTGTACCAGCGCTTGAGCGCCGAATTGGCCTTGTAGACTCCGTGATAGGTGGCCACGAACGGCGTCTTGGTGGTCTGGGCGGCCCACAGCGCCGAGAAGGCCGGCGCGCGGGACCGGGCGTGGACCAGGCTCACCTTCTCGCTGCGGATCAGGTCCACCAGCCGCGCGGCGTTGCCCAGCATCACCAGCGGGTTCTTCGACTGCACGGGCATCTGGGTCAGGCGGCCGCCGTCGGCTTCCAGCCTGGCGGCCATGCGCCCGCCGCGCGTGGCGACCAGCGCCTGGCCGCCCGCCGCGATCACGGCGCGCGCCACGTCGATCGTGGTCTGCTCGGCGCCGCCGGTCTCAAGCTCCGGGACAACCTGCAGTAGGGTGAAGTCAGGAGGAAGCGCCACCTCCCCTGCATACCTCGAAACGGGGTGGCGTAAAGGCCGCCTCGCGTTATCAGTCCGACGATGAGCGAGCGCGCCGGAAAACTTGATCGTCCCGATGGCGAGCAGATTGCCTGGCGGCGCGTGGACGGCGCCGGGCCGGCGGTCGTCTGGCTGGGCGGATTCCGCTCCGACATGACGGGGACCAAGGCGCAGGCCCTGGCCGACTGGGCGGCGGCGACGGGGCGCGCCTATTTGCGCTTCGACTACCTCGGCCATGGTGAGTCGAGCGGCGACTTCCGGGCCAAGGGGACCATCACCCGCTGGCGCGAGGATGCGCTGGCGGTGCTGGACGAACTGATCGAGGGGCCGGCGCTCCTCGCGGGCTCGTCCATGGGAGGCTGGCTCGCCTGTCTTGCGGCGATGGCCCGGCGCGAGCGGGTCGCGGCGATGGCGCTGATCGCGCCGGCCCCGGACTTCACCGAAAAGCTGATGGCTCCGGAGATCTCGCAGGAGGGCCGCGCGGCCCTGGCGGCAGACGGCGTGTGGCTGCGCCCCTCCGAGTACGGCGATCCCTATCCGATCACCCGCGCGCTACTGGAGGACGGCGCGCGCTGGTCGATCCTGGGCGCGGAACCCGTGCCGATCGATGTCCCGGTGCGCATCCTGCAGGGCGGCGCGGATCCCGACGTCCCGTGGCGCCACGCGCTGGAGCTTGCCCAGGCGCTCAGCGATGAGGATGTGGTCTTCTCGCTGATCAAGGATGGCGACCATCGCCTGTCGCGGCCGCAGGACATCGCGCGGCTGATCGCGGCGGTTGAGGAGCTGGCGGGCTAACTCGGGATGACACGGGCTTGATGCGGCCCGCGCTCCGCCGACAGGATCGCGGCGAGGCCTTCGCGATAGGTGGGGTATGCCGGCCGCCAGCCGAGCTCGGCCTTGGCGCGTGCGTTCGAGACCCGCTTGCTCTCCGCGTAGAAGCGCAGCGCCGCTTGCGAGAGCCGGGCGTCGGCCAGCGGGACCTGCGGCGGCGCGTCCATGCCAAGCAGGCGGGCCGCATAGGCCACGACATCCGAATTCGCCGCCGGCTCGTCATCGCAGAGATTGTAGACGCCGCCCGCCCTCGGCCGCGCGACCGAGGCGTCGAGCCCGGCCGCTAGGTCGTCCACATGGATGCGCGAGAACACCTGGCCAGGCGCGACGATCCTGCGGGCCTCGCCAGCCCGCAGGCGATCGAACGCCGAGCGGCCCGGGCCATAGATGCCGGGGAGGCGGAAGACGGCGACCGTCAGCCCCATGCCTCGGCCGACCTCCAGCCAGTCACGCTCGGCGCCGACGCGGCGTGCGCCCTCCACCGACTGGGCGGACAGCCGGCTGCCTTCGAACACCCAGCCGCCGCGGCGGTCGCCATAGACGCCAGTGGTGGAGAGATAGCCGACCCAGTCGGGGAAGGCGCCGGCCCGGGCCAGCGCCGGGATCGTCGCCCGCAGCCCGGGACAGCCGCCGGTGTCGGGCGGCGCGGTGATCAGCAGCGCCTGGGTGTGCGCCAGTTCTTCTGTCAGCCGCTCGCGGTCGGAAACAGGGATCGCGGCCACACCGTCGGCCTCGACCTGCCCCAGGTCGGCGTCATCCCGCACGCCGGCGGCGATCGACCAACCCTTCGGCGCCAGGCGCCGGGCCAGGGCTCGGCCCGCATAGCCGTAGCCGAAGACGAACAGCCGCAACCGCTATTCCGCGGCCTGCAGGGCGTCCGGCGCCGCCGTGGCCGCGGCGCGCTCGGCGTTCCAGCAGGAGCCGCAAGGAATCTTCGAGAGGTCGGCGCGATCCGCATAGCGGCGGGCCACCTCGGCGATCTCCAGCAGCAGGCCGTCCTGCAGGGTGACGGGCTCCAGGCCCAGGTCGAGCAGGCGGCGGTTTTGCACCGCCAGCTCGTTCTCCTCGGCCTCCTGGCGCGGATTCGGCAGGTGGGCGACCTTCGCGCCCGTGAGCCGGGCGACCATCGCAGCGAGGTCGCGCACCCGCCAGCATTCGGTCATCTGGTTCATCACCTTGACCCGCTCGCCACGCGCCGGGGGGTTGAGCAGGGCCAGCTCCACGCAGCGCACTGTGTCCTGGATGTTGATGAAGGCCCGCGTCTGCCCGCCGGCGCCGTGCACGGTCAGCGGATGACCCACCGCCGCCTGGATCAGGAAGCGGTTGAGCACCGTGCCGTAGTCGCCGTCATAATCGAAGCGGTTGATCAGCCGCGGATCGGCCCGCGTCTCGGGCGTCTGGCCGCCCCAGACGATGCCCTGGTGCAGGTCGGTGATCCGGACCGCGTCGTTGCGCGCATAGAACTGGAAGGCGAGCGCGTCCTGGGTCTTGGTGAGGTGGTAGATCGACCCTGGGTTCGCCGGATAGAGGATTTCGCGCGGCTGCCAGCCCTCGCCCGTCTCCACCTGCACCGTGAGGTAACCCTCGGGGATCGCCACGCCGGCGGTCCCGTAGCCATAGACGCCCATCGTGCCCAGGTGCGCCAGGTGGATGTCGAGGCCGCTCTCGACGATGGCGGCCAGGACGTCATGGGTCGCGCCGATGTTGTTGGCCACCGTATAGCGCTTGTGCTGGGGCGACTTCATCGAATAGGGCGCGGCGCGCTGCTCGGCGAAGTGGACGATGGCGTCGGGGCGGAAGTCGCGCAGCAGGGCCAGCAGGGCGTCGAAGTCCTGGCCAATGGTGATGTCGTGCGCGGCGATGGCGCGGCCGGACACCTCCCGCCAGGCGGCCAGGCGGGCCTTGAGGCTGGCGATCGGCGTGAGCGAGCCCGCGCCCAGCTCGTCGTCGATGCGCCGGCGCGAGCCGTTGTCGACGATGGCGACCTCATGGCCGCGGGCGGAGAGGTGCAGCGAGGTGGGCCAGCCGCAAAAACCGTCACCGCCGAGGATCAGAACGCGCATGGTCGGCTCCGTGCGAAGTCCCCCGCTAAAGGGCTAACGCACGGAGCGCGGGTTGGGCAATCGAATCTGCGTCAGCTTGCCGCAGCCGCCCAGGCGTCAGAGCAGCGCCTTAATCGCCGCGCGGGCTTCGTCGGCGAGGTCTGGGCGGCGCAGGGCGAAGGCGACGTTGGCCCGCAGGAGCCCGATCTTGTCGCCGCAGTCGTAGGTCGTCCCCTCGTACTCCAGGGCATGGAAGGTCTGCGATTTCATGAGACCGGCCATGCCGTCGGTGAGCTGGATTTCCCCGCCGGCCCCGCGTTCCTGGGTTTCCAGGATGTTGAAGATCTCCGGCTGCAGGATGTAGCGGCCGGAAATGAACAGGTTCGAGGGTTCGGTTCCCAGCGGCGGCTTTTCGACCATGCCGGTCATGCGGTTCAGCCGGCCCCTCTCCTTGCCGGCGGTTGGCCCGTCGAGGGCCACGATGCCGTATTTGTGCGTCTCGCCCTCGGGCGCTGGCTCCACCACCACGACGTTGCCGCCGACCTTGTCGTAGGCGGTGACCGCCTGGGCGAGGGCCGCGGGATCGGCGGCCATCAGCATGTCGGGCAACATCACCGCGAACGGCTCGTCGCCGATCACGTCGCGCGCGCACCAGACCGCGTGACCCAGGCCCAGCGGGGCCATCTGGCGGATGAAGCTCATCTCGCCGGGCTTGGGCAGGTCGCGGCGCACGTCGGCCAGGATCTCGGCCTTGCCCTTGGCCTCCAGCGCCCCTTCGATCTCGGGGCTTGAGTCGAAATAGTCCTCGATGGCCCCCTGGCCGCGGCCGACGATGAACACGAAATGCTCGATGCCCGCGGCGCGCGCCTCCTCGACCACGTAGGAAAGGATCGGCCGGTCGACGACATTCAGCAGGTTCTTCGGCGTCGTCTTGGCGCTGGGCAGCACCCGCGTGCCCATCCCCGCCACTGGCAGAACCGCCTTGCGAACCCGCTTGCTCATCTAGCTCTCCGAAGTCGCCGACAGGCCGTTCGTCCCCCTGGACGACGCCTGCCGCAGGCCGCACTAGAGGAGGTAGGGGTTGAAATCCATCGCCGGTGCGGCGAAAAAGCGCGTCGGACGCATGATCACGATTTCGAGAATTCACGAACCCGTGTAAGAGTCGTCCTTTGTCGGGGGATCGTCCTCCATAGTCCTCCAGGGGAGCAATTCCATGAATCTGCGTATCATCACTTCGGTCGCCGTCGCTGCCGGCCTGGCCCTCAGCCTGTCCGCCTGCCAAAAGAAGGCTGACGACGCGGCCAGCACCACCACGACCACGGCGACCGATTCGGCGGCGACCCCGCCGGCGGCCGACGCTT